>OLRM01000046.1_pt1 | contig 142618 bp, 128 predicted proteins | sample 1643211 | NCBI WGS metagenome assembly OLRM01 (sample SAMEA3136690, study PRJEB25190) | human gut metagenome | biome: human gut; feature: human-associated habitat; material: faeces | place: Austria | collected 2013
GGGCTCGAACCTATGACCCTCTGCTTGTAAGGCAGATGCTCTCCCAGCTGAGCTATGATCCCATATTCTTGCGGGTTTCGCTCACCGCTAACCCGCTCTGCTATTATACTACTATTTTTTCTCAAATGTCAATATGTTTTTTCATATTTTTTTATTTTTTTCAAAAAAATGGAAAATCCATGTAAACTATTATCGACTTTCTTGTTTTCGACAGCTCTCTTTCCTCTATTTGTCGTCCAGTTTCAACACGCTCATGAATGCTTTCTGAGGAATTTCTACATTTCCAACCTGCCGCATTCTCTTCTTTCCTTCTTTCTGTTTTTCCAGAAGCTTTCTCTTACGAGAGATATCTCCACCGTAACATTTTGCAAGAACGTCTTTTCTCATCGCCTTCACAGTCTCACGGGCAATGACCTTGCTTCCAATTGCTGCCTGGATCGGAATTTCAAACAGCTGTCTCGGAATCTCCTCTTTTAATTTCTCACACATCTTGCGTCCACGTTCATAGGCTGTTCCGCTATGTACGATAAAGGAAAGAGCATCCACTTCTTCTTTGTTGATCAAAATATCCAATTTCACAAGCTCTGACTGCTGATAGCCAAGCATCTCATAATCAAAGGAAGCATAACCTCTCGAACGAGATTTCAGCGCATCAAAGAAATCATAAATAATTTCATTTAACGGAAGATGATACCGCAGCACCGCTCTCGTTTCCTCGATATATTCCATCCCCTGATATTCCCCGCGTCGTTCCTGACAGAGATCCATAATTGCCCCGATAAATTCTGATGTAACCATAATCTCTGCCTTTACCATCGGTTCTTCCATATATTCAATCTCTGCCGGATCCGGGAGATTGGATGGGTTTGTCAGCTCGATCACTTCTCCATTTGATTTGTGTACTTTATAAATAACGCCCGGTGCAGTTGTCACGAGATCCAAGTTGTACTCTCTCTCCAGACGTTCCTGAATGATCTCCAGATGGAGAAGCCCTAAAAATCCACAGCGGAATCCAAATCCCAGTGCAACGGATGTCTCCGCCTCAAACTGCAGCGCCGCATCATTTAATTGAAGTTTTTCCAACGCATCTCTTAAATCCTGATATTTTGCGCCATCAGCCGGATAAAGTCCACAGTACACCATCGGCTGGACTTTCTTATATCCCGGCAATGCCTCCGCGCATGGTCTGGATGCATCTGTGATGGTGTCTCCGACTCTTGTATCTTTGACATTTTTCAGGCTGGCAGTGATATATCCTACCATTCCTGCACTCAGTTCTTCACATGGGATAAACTGTCCTGCGCCAAAATATCCAACTTCTACAACCTCTGCTTTTGCCCCGGTCGCCATCATCAGGATTGGAGTTCCTTTTCGAACAGTCCCTTCCTTGATTCGGCAAAAGACGATCACTCCTTTGTATGGGTCATACACCGAGTCAAAGATCAACGCCTGAAGTGGTGATTTCGGATCTCCTCCCGGCGCCGGTATCTTCTCGACGATCTGTTCTAATACCTGATCAATATTTAGCCCTGTCTTTGCAGAGATCCGTGGCGCATCTTCTGCCTCGATTCCAATGACGTCTTCGATTTCTTCGATTACCCGTTCCGGCTCTGCACTTGGAAGATCTATTTTATTGATGACTGGCATCACGTCCAGATCATGGTCGAGCGCCAGATACACGTTGGCCAGTGTCTGTGCCTCAACGCCCTGCGCCGCATCCACAACAAGGATCGCACCATCACATGCTGCAAGGCTCCTTGATACTTCATAATTGAAGTCAACATGTCCCGGAGTGTCAATTAAATTAAAAATATATTCTTCTCCATCTTTTGCCTGATAAACAATGCGGACTGTCTGCGCCTTGATCGTAATTCCACGTTCCCGCTCCAGCTCCATATTATCAAGCACTTGTGACTGCATCTCACGACTTGTCAGCAGTCCGGTCTTCTCTATGATCCGGTCTGCCAAAGTCGACTTCCCGTGATCGATATGTGCAATAATACAAAAATTTCGTATCTTACTCTGATCTATTCCTGCCACTAAAATTCCTCCATCTCTCTATCTCTATCCCTCAGCCAAAATCATCTATACAAAGAAGTTTTCACTTCCCTTCCCGAAAGCTGAGGCGTTGTTTCTTTTTAACATCGCATTATTATATCATGCCATACTGTATTTTACAATGAAAAGTTCCGTCGCAAGTGCGTCTGTCAACCGCCCCGTCTTTACACTTTCCTCAAGGTCTGCTGCCATCTCCAGAATCTCTCTCAGTTCCTTTTTCTTAAAAAGCTTCGCCTGCCCTTGATATTTTCCGACAACAAACGTGTGCAGTCCTGTTTTTTCTCCGATTTCTTTTCTTCCATATCCACTCTGATCCAGTTCTTTCACCTCCAAAAGCAGGCGGAACTGACGGACAAGAAGAAACAAAATCCGCATCGGTGGTTCTTTCAACGCAAGCAGATCGTAATAAAGCTCTAGTGCTCTTTTTTGTTTCTTCTCGGCAACTGCTGCAACCATTTCAAAAATCTGATTGGAAATATGTGTCGTGCAGATTTCCTCCACATCTTCCACTGTGATTGCATCTTTCTCCAGTGTATAACAAAACAGCTTTTCCAATTCTCTCTGGAGATTCTCCATATCATCCCCGGTCTTTGCGAGAAGAAACTGTACGGTTCGCTCGGAAATCTGCTTCCCTTCCCGTTTCACCATCCCAAGGATCCATCGAACCAGTGTATGTTCGTCCTGTCGTCCCAGTTCCACGATACGCCCTTTTGCTTTCACTGCCTTATAAAGCTTTCCGCGCTTGTCAACTTCCTCTTCTACAAACAGAAAGTAGGATGTCTCCGGAAGTTCTTTCAAATAATCTGCCAGCTCCGGGGTGGCATTTTTGAAAAATCCCGAATTTTCCACAACGATCAGACGACGCTCACTAAAAAACGGCATCGTCTCTGCCAGATCGATCAACTCTTCCGGATGGATTCCTTTCCCTTCATAATAAGAGTAATTCATCGTATCTCCTTCATTGACAATCGCTTTTGACAACCGGTCTTTATATTGTTTCTTTAGATATACTTCTTCCCCATACAGCAGATAGATCTGCTTAAATTCTCCTGTCTTTAAATCTTCATTTAAACTTTTCATCGATCACTTCTGCCCTTTCCGTTTCCTAAAAATCCTTTTTCATCATATCACAGATGTTCCCACTACGTAAAGAGGATAGCATGCCAGTTTTCTTTGCGCCACCTTCCTATTTCCATCCTGACAAATACCCCTTTCCATCGTCAATCCTAAAACAAATCGCTCCATTGTCCTGTGTGCTATAGATTTTTACCCCAGATTGTTTTAAACGTTGAATCGTCTCCTGATTTGGATGTCCGTAGGAATTGTTACATCCTGCGGAGATAATTGCATACTTTGGTTTGACCTGTTCTAAAAACAACTCTCTCGTTGAATTTTTCGATCCATGGTGTGCAACTTTCAAAAGAAAGATTTCTTCAGAAAATCTGTCAACCAGTTCTTCTTCTCCCTTTCCCTCCACATCCCCTGTTAAGAGCAGTTTTACGTTTTGACAAGTTACTTTCAGCACGAGGGAACTGGCATTTCCCGGATCTGCTTCTGAATTTTCTGCCGGGTGGATACATTCAATGGAAATGCGAGCATCTTCCACGGATTCTCCCTCATGCATCGCCACAACCGACACCCCTTGCATATCCGCCTGATATGCCAGCTGCCAAAGGGTATCGTCCCATACGTCCTTTCTCGGAAGCACAAGTGTGTCGATGGAGATTCCATATGTCTGCCGTTCCATCAGTTCTACAATTCCATTCAAATGGTCCTGATCTCCATGTGTAACAAAAACATAATCCAGCTTTCTGACTCCTTTTGATTTCAGAAATGGTTCAATCCGATATTTTCCCACCTGTTTGATATCGGTACTTCCTCCATCGATCATACAAGTCAATCCCGTATCTGTCTGAAGAAAAATCCCATCTCCCTGCCCTACATCAAGAAATGTCACTTCCAGTTCTTCTTTTCCAATTTCAATAATAAGAATCAATGCCAACCCTGTGATCCACAACACACTTCCTACCTTTTGTTTCCAGTTCCATACCCGGTTCTGAACTTCTTTTTTCCATTTCCCTTTCTTTTCTTCCATTTTCTTTTCTATTATCTTTCTTCTCCACCACATCACAAACACAAAAAGCAGACAATAATATATCACAATCTTCCAGATTTCCGGTTTCCCAGTCACAACAACAGCATTAGGAAGCCTCAGAAACATCCGACAGAGTAACTCATAACCTTCCAGAAGAAATCCACTGCTTTTTAAAACAAGACTGCCACCCGGCATCCACAAAACGGCTAGAAAAAGCCCAATGATCGCTGTGCCAAGGATCCAGCTCATCAGAGGGATGACAAGCAGATTGAGAAAGATCGCATACAGCGATATTTCATAATAGAAAAAACTTAGGATCGGATGGAGTATTACAGTAATTGCCAAACTTCCGGATAATGTCTGTAACCATTTCTTTTTCCCTGCAAAAATTTCCTGAAACATTGGGCAGAGAAGCAAAATTCCAAGAATCGCCCCAAAAGACAAAAGGAATGCAGCGTCTGTCAAATCGTCCGGATTTTCTGCTGCGATCCATGCCGCTGCCACTGCCAGAGCCGTTGGCAGGTCATAGACTCTTCCGGCTGCATCTGCACCAATCCGAAGAAGGAACATGAAAAAAGCTCGCTGTGTAGATACACTCATCCCCGTCATACATGCATATCCTCCAAGCACAACCGCGCTTGTAAGCCCCGCTATACAAAAAGAACATCCTCCTTTCCGGAGCCATTGGTAGAAGGCATTGCCGATCAAAGATATGTGCAAACCGGAAATTGCAAGCAAATGGCTGATTCCGCTTTTCTGATACAGTTCTTTCACTTCCGGATCCATCCCCGCTTTCTCGCCCAACACCATTGCCGCAAGAATTCCTCCGTTTTTCTTTCCCAGGCAGTATTCAAACACTTCCCTGCTCCTCTGCCGCATCCGAAACAGCATCTCCCCTAAAGAAACTTTTGCCCGCTCCGTGACCAAGATCTCTTTCGCCCACAAAAATCCTGTTGTATGTTTCTTCCGATAATACTCTCTCTGATCAAAATTCCCAGGATTACGTGCTTCTTCAAAGGTCTCTCCATCTCCTTTTACACAAATGCGATCGCCGATTTTTACTTTACGGAACGAATCGTCATAAATCACTATTTTTTCTTTCTCAATATATTGCTTCTTTTTCTGTCTGGATTGTTTTTCAAGATTTCCAATTGTCAAGATTTGTTGTTTTGATGTGATTGATTTCTGAAGGACAGTGCCTTCTATCTGAATTGTTGTAGGAGAGGGAAAAGCAGGATTGTCCATCGTTTTCCCCATTATCAAAGTAGCTGCCAGCCTGAGCAGCAAAAAGAAGATGCACAGGAGACAGAGTGGTTTCTTTCTCACTTCTGCTCCTCCTTCTTCCTAACAGCTTCGCCGTCAAACGGTTGTTCCAGAGAAATGCCTTTGTAGCTTTGGTCACTTTTTCCGTTGACTAAGATCTGAACTGCCCGGATTTCTTTTCCGTTTTCCATCAAAGAACGGACAAGCGCCTCTATCTGCAACGCCGGATCCATCCGCGATTCCTGCTGAAGAAAGGTGTCATCAAAGTTGACATAACAGATTCCGTCCTTGACAGAAGTTCCGATCAGACGAACTTTAGAATCCAGTACCGGCTGAAGTTTCCCTGATGTCGGCCCTTTGAGCAAACGCTCCATGGCAAGTTTTTCTGTTGACAGATTCGTATTGTAGCGTACCTCCTCTAACACCTCCGGCACAAGCGCAGTACCTTCTTCATTTCCAAAATACAGTGTAAGGTTCGTTTTTTCATAAGAGTGTAGCACAGAACCTGTATTTTTAATAAAATCTTCTGCCCGCATGCTTCCAACAACCTGTCCTTCCTTATCCGTCAGTGGATTGCCCTCTACTTCAAATGCGACCGACTCGATGCCATCAATCTGCACAAGCGATTGGACGATCGCCGCCCGGCAAAGTACCTCCCGGACCGCTCCCATCTCATAATATCCTCCGCCAAAATTAACTGTGATCTTTCCCTCTTGCACCTCAAATCCAAGTACCTTTACCCGTTTTGAGATCACCGGTTTCATCTCCACATCCTCCGGCGCTTTGGAAAGTGCTTTTAACATCGCCCGTGCAGCTTTCTCTGCATCTTTCTCTTTGATCTGATACGGTTCTTTCTCAATAGTTGTCTCCTCACTGTTCATGTAATAAATTCCATCACCGGAAACACTCTTCTTTTCTTTCCCACATGCAGCAAGCAACATGATTCCCAGTACCACAAGTAGCCCAATTCCGATTTTCTTTTTCAAATTTCCTGTCATCTTCTCTCTTTTTGTCTTCCCTTTCATTTCTGCTCACCGGAATGTTACGCAATATAGGTCAAAGGAACACGAACAGTAAACGTCGTTCCTTCCCCTTCTTTACTGTGTACTTTCACAATTCCTCTATGCATTAAAATTGCATTTTTCGCAATCGCAAGCCCAAGTCCGGTTCCTCCAATCTCTCGGGAATGTGATTTATCTACCCGATAGAAACGCTCAAAAATATGCTCGACGGCATCTTCCGGAATCCCGATACCAGAGTCTGCAACTTTGATATAGAAATATTTATAATCTGCGTTCAGAGAGACATGCACCCATCCCTCCTCATGATTATATTTGATTGCATTTTCCACCAGATTAGAAATCGCAAGCGTCAGCTTCACTTCGTCCACCTCCGCAATCACCGGACGGAAACTTTCAAATACAACTTCGATATTATGTTGTACCGCAATCGGCCGCAGACGTTTTAAGATCAATTCCAGAAGATCATTGATATTTTCTGACTTGATATTTAAATCCGCCGACGTCTTGTCCAGCTTGACAAGTGACAGCAGGTCATTGATAATCTTATTCTCCCGCTCGATTTCTGCCGCGATATCCTCCATAAATTCCTGATACAATTCCGCAGGTGCGCCTTCCTGTGCCAGGAGGGAATCGGCTAACACTTTCATCGAAGTCAATGGTGTCTTCAGTTCATGGGAGACATTTGAGACAAATTCCTGCCTGGAATCATCAAGAATCTTAAGTCTTCCAAGCATCTTATTAAATGCATCAGAAATCAGCATTGTCTCGGTATAGGCATTCTCGTGAAGATTGTCCGTATCATACCCTTCCGTCACGGCTCCGATTGCCTGTGTAATTCTTCCAAACGGCCGCACAAGAAGCGCGGAAACAAAAAAGGAAATGGTAATGATCACAACTCCGACAGCAATCTGCACAGCAACCGCTTTGGAATGCAGAACATCTACACTGTCCACAACGGAATCGGTGGAAACACTGACAAGCATGATCCCTTCAGTCTGTCCGCTATTCGGATCCTGGATTGCCTGCGTCACCTCAATATAGTGGTTTTTCGAATCATACTCACTTGTATTGTTTCCCTCATAGCACTCCATCACCGCCTCTGAAATGATTGTTTTCCCTTCCTCCATGTCATAAGTATCTTTGACTACCTGAAACTCATCATCGATCAGAAGAATTCTGCCACTGTAAATATCAGCAAGCTGTGCCAGCTCCGCATCCAATGTTTCTGACGGTACTCCCTTTAAATAGCCCGCTTTTCCAAGACGACTTCCTAGCATTGTGCTCTGATTCTGAATTTCCGCCGTCCGCACGGAAACCGCTCTCTTTTCATAATTGCTGATGATTCCCTGCCCGACAACGATACACGGGATAATTCCAATCACGATCAAAAGCAACATGATCCGAAAACGGAGACTTTTAAAGAACTTACCGCGGAAGTATATCTTATCCCCTAAAATAATAACCAACTCCCCACTTTGTATGCACATACTTTGGATCACTTGGATGGCTCTCAATTTTCTCCCGCAAGCGGCGGATATGTACATCGACAGTTCTTGCATCCCCCGGATAATCATAGCCCCAGACAAGATTCAAAAGTTTCTCTCTGCTGTACACTTTATTCTGATTCAGCGCAAGCAGTTCCAGCATATCAAATTCTTTTGCAGTCAGATTGACTTCCCGCTCTCCAATAAAGACACGGCGGCTCTCGCAATCTAACTTCATCTCTCCCTTTACGATCAGATTCTTCTGTTCTTCCGGTCTGTCTTTCTTCGTACGCCGGATGATTGCCTTGATCCTTGCTTTTACCTCCAGAATATTAAACGGCTTTGTGACATAATCATCCGCACCATACTCCAGTCCCATGATCTTATCTATATCATCCCCTTTTGCCGTCAGCATAATGATCGGCACATCCGAAAATTCCCGGACCTGCTGACAGACCTCAAATCCTGTCAATTTCGGCAGCATGACATCCAGAAGAATTAAGTCAAACTCACCGCTTTTTGCAAGCGCCAACGCCTCTTCCCCGTCATATGCAGCAGTGACTTCCATTCCATCCTGCTCTAGACTAAACCGAATTCCCTTCACAATTAATTTTTCATCATCGACAACCAATATCTTATTTCCCATAAACTCTCCCTTACCAGAGCATTCAGACTGTGATCCGTTCTTTTATTTTTTCAAACACACCGTCCTTGATTCCCTCGATCTCTTTGATCTGTTCAATGGACTGAAAGCCGCCTGCAGATTCCCGATAGGTAAGAATGCTATCTGCCTTTGCCTCACCGATCCCGGGAAGTGTCATAAGTTCTTCCTTTGTCGCAGTATTTAAATTCACCTTTCCCTGAGAAGTCTTTCCACTTTCTCCGGGTGCACCGGAAGTATTTGCTTCTGCCGCAATTCCCGAAGCAACCTCCTCCTTTGTCGGAACCTGAATCTGTACCCCATCCGTCAAAAGTTCTGCCTGATTCAGAAAACTTTGGTCAGCCGCCTCCGTCATTCCTCCGGCACGCTCCAGTGCCTCAAAAAGCCGGGATCCTTCCGGCAGCTCATATACACCTGGTGTACAGACTGCACCCGATACATATACCCAGATCGTTTTTGGCTGCCGTTCACCGTCCGGCACTTCCGACGCAGATTGGTTCTGCCGCTCTTCTGAGTCCGATTCACTTTTTTCGATCTCTTCCAATTGGACCTCTTCCATCCGATGCTCCTCTTTTTCGCAGGCTGTCAGACAAAGTGTCACTATCAGAATCCCGATTCCATACATCCTACTTCTGCTGCGCTTCCACTTGTTCTTAGTGCTCTTTTCATTTTTCTTTTGCTTATACATATTTTCTCCTTTATAGATATTCTCTATAAATCCCCTCATATGCAAAGTCACATATATTGTATCGAATTTACCTCAGAATTACAACCAATTCTTCCCCGGCTTTTTTTATTTCTTAGATTTCTTCTTTACTTCCACTGAAAAATCGCAATACCGATCAAAGCCAGAGCCATCCCTCCTATTTTTCGCCATTCCAGCGGTGATTTCTCCACACCAAACAATCCCAGTACTTCAATAACATATGCCACGATCAACTGTGCGATCACAATCAGAAGCGCCGCTTTTGCAGGTCCCAGCTGTTCCATACTTTTAATCACGGTCCACGTAATTCCAGCTCCAATCGCACCTCCCAGCAGCATATATTTTGGCTCTACTTTTCCGAGTGCCATCACACTATCCCTGCCTGCGATCAGCCATGCCACAAGACAAACCGCAAAAGCAGAAAATTGTACCCAGCCATTGGACACCCACATCCCCGTTGTTTTTGTTACCTGTGTGTTAAAAACTCCCTGCACACTCATCAGCGCCCCAGAGAGCAACGCAATAAAAAATCCAGTCATCGGACTCCCTCCCAGAATGATTCGTCACTTTTTTGTAACATCTATTTCTTTCCAGTGTATCCAATGACCGGATTTTTATGCCCCGATCCCAATCAAAAATTCATTTTTCTATATCATGTGACTTATAAAAATGAGCATCATCTGCTTTCTTTTAACAAACACGAACAAGTGCTCTCTCTAACTTTTCTGTCATTTCATCAATTTCTTTTTCAGTAATGATCAACGGCGGAAGGAATCTTACAACCTGCGCTCCTGCCGTCACAAGCAAAAGTCCCTCTTGTTTCGCCGCCTCCACAATCTTTCCGGCCGGACAAGAAGTGATCAACCCCTGCATAAATCCCTTCCCTCTTCTCCCGGTGAACAGATCGTATTTTGCAAGTAAAGTATCTAATTTTTCTTCAAGGTACGGAGTCAATCTGCGCACATGTTCTGCTAACTTCTGCTCTGTAAAAAGATCGATCACCGTACTGACTGCCTGACATGCAAGTGGATTGCCGCCGTAAGTCGTCCCGTGATCACCCGGTTTTAAGGAGTTTTTCGCTACCTCCTCTTTCATTGCAAAAGCCCCGACCGGAACTCCGTTTCCGATTGCCTTTGCCATCACAAGGATATCCGGCTGTACCCCATATCCTTGCCACGCAAACATTGATCCGGTTCGCCCCATGCCGCACTGAATCTCGTCAAAGATCAACAGAATCCCTTTTTCCTCGCAGAGTGTGCGAAGTCCTTGCAGAAATGACTGTTCTGCTACAAAGACGCCACCTTCTCCCTGTACCGGTTCTAGAAGGATTGCACCTGTCTTCTCTGTCACCTGCTCTTTTACACTTTCCAGATCATTAAATATGGCAAATTTCACACCGCCTACAAGTGGTTCAAACGGCTCCCGATAACTTTCCGTTCCCGTCACCGACAGCGCACCCATACTGCGGCCATGAAAGGAATGTTCCATGGAAATAATCTCGCAGGCACTGTTTCCTTTTTGCTTCGCATATTTTCTTGCTGTTTTCAAAGCGCCCTCAATTGCTTCTGTCCCGCTGTTTGCAAAGAAGACACGATCCATTCCCGAGATGGTTTTCAGTTTTTCTGCCGCTTGGGCAAGCGGTTCGTGATAATATAAATTGGATGTATGAATCAACCGATCAATCTGTTTTTTCAATGCAGACTGCAATGTTTTGTTTCCATATCCAAGAGAACTGACACCAATCCCCGAGCCAAAATCCAAATAGGCTTTTCCATCCGTATCATACAGGTAAGCGCCGTCTCCTTTTTCCAACACAAGATCATATCGATTATAGGTATGTAAGATAGCGCTTTCCGTCTTACTGATTGTCTGGTCCATAGTAAAATTTGCTCCTTTCTCCCTCAAAAATGGCAGTTCCAATTCCTCTGTTTGTAAAAATTTCAAGCAACAGACAATGTGGGATTCTTCCATCAAGAATGTGAACTCTCGACACCCCTGCCTGGATTGCCTCTATACAGCTATAAAGTTTCGGAATCATTCCCCCGGTGATCGTTCCCTTCTCGATCAGCTGTTTTCCTTCTTGAATTGTCAATTCTGAAATCAACGTGGAGGCATCTGCCGGATCTGTACAAATTCCTTCTACATCAGATAAAAATGCTAATTTTTCCGCATGTACCGCCTGCGCGATTGCACATGCCGCATCATCCGCATTGATATTATAAGTCTGATAGTCTTCTCCTAGCCCGATCGGACAAATGATTGGAAGGAAATCTTTCTCCAGAAGATCCAAAAGTACATTTGCATCCACCGATGTCACTTCCCCCACAAATCCGATGTCTTTTCCGTCTGAAAATTTCTTCTGCGCCCGAAGTAATCCACCATCTTTTCCACTCAGACCGATGGCCCGCACTCCCAGCGATTCCACAAGCTGAACTAACCCTTTATTCACCTTTCCAAGCACCATTTCTGCAACTTCCATCGTCTCCTCATCCGTCACGCGAAGTCCGTTGACAAACGTAGGCTGCTTTCCAGTCTTCTCCATCCACCGGCTGATCTCTTTCCCTCCTCCGTGGACAATGATTGGTTTGAACCCGACCAATTTTAAAAGAGTCACATCCTCAATCACCCGCTTTTTCAATGTCTCATCGATCATCGCACTTCCACCATATTTTACAACGATGATCTTTCGGTTAAATCGCTGAATGTACGGCAACGCCTCGATCAGTACCTCCGCTTTTTTCAAATATTCCTGCATCTTCTGGCTCATTTTCGTCTCTTCCTTCCTTTTGTCTCTGCATCATTTCTGTTTGGTATGCTAGCTCCGGTAATCTGCATTGATATCGATATATCCGTGTGTCAAGTCACAGCCCCATGCAGTCGCTTTCCCATCCCCAAGTTTCAGATCTGCAAGGATTTTTACTTTTTCCTCAGATAAAATCTCCGTCGCCTTCTCCTCACTATACGGAAGTGCCACCCCATCGGAAAGAATCTGAATCGTTCCTGCTGCACTTTCCAAAAAGAGATCTACCTGCTCCGGTACAAATGAAACGCCTGCATATCCCATCGCACAGAGAATCCTTCCCCAGTTTGCATCATGACCTGCCACTGCTGTTTTCGTCAGATTCGAGCAAACGACTGACTTGCTGATTTTCTTTGCCTGCTCTTTATCTGCCGCTCCGACAACCTCCACTTCCAAAAGAGCCGTAGCGCCCTCTCCATCTCCTGCGATTGCCTTTGCCAGCTGCTCATTGACCGTATGTACTGCTGCTGCAAATGCTTTATATTCTTCTGTACCCGGACAGATCGAAGCATTTTGTGCCAGTCCGTTCGCAAGAAACAAGACCGTATCATTTGTAGAAGTATCTCCATCTACGGAAATCATATTATACGTCTCCTCTACATCTTCACTTAATACTTTCTGTAAAACTTCTTTTTCAATCACAGCATCGGTCACAAGAAACGAAAGCATCGTACACATATTTGGGTGGATCATTCCGGATCCTTTGGCCATCGCACCGATCGTCACTGTCTTCCCGCCAATCTCCAGCTGTACTGCAGCCTCTTTTTTATGCGTATCTGTTGTCAGAATCGCCTCTGCAGCCTCTGCTCCACAAAGTTTGTCATTGCCTTTTGCCTGGGCAAGCATATGGATTCCCGCCTGGATTTTCTCCATCGGAAGCTGTTTTCCGATCACTCCGGTAGAGCTTACCAACACTTGTTCTTTCTGAATCCCGAATACTTCTGCCGCTGTCTGTGCTGTCTCTTCACAATATTGCATCCCTTCTTCTCCGGTACACGCATTTGCAATTCCCGAATTGACAATTATCGCCTGCACCGCTCCGCCTTGTTTGACAATCTTCTGATCCCACTTTACCGGAGCTGCCTTCACCACATTTGTCGTAAAAGTTCCCGCCGCCACACACGGAACACTGCTGTAAATCAATGCCATGTCTGTACGCCCCTCGTATTTGATCTGGGCCGCTGCCGCTGCCGCCTCAAATCCCGGTACCACTGTAATTCCACCTTTGATTTGCTTCATCTCTGCTTTCCTTCCTTTCTTTGCTGCCTGTTATTTCTGCCTTCTATCGATTAAATGTCGTTTCATTCTCTTCGTTTAAAGAGAGGTCATAATAATTTAAGTCTTCTCTCCGCTTCCATCCGCTTTGTTCCCAGAACTGATTCCCAACCTGATTGTCCGTAAATGCAATCAGGCAGACCTGATTGATCTTCTCTGCTCTCAGCGCATCCATCGCCATCTTTGCCATCTGTGTACCGATTCCTTTCATCCGATGTTCTTTAGCAACGCATACATGATAAAAACAACCTCTTCTTCCGTCATGCCCGCATAAAATACTGCCGACAATCTCTCCTTCTTCCTCCGCCACAATACTGGTAGTCGGATTTCTTCTAAGGAAACGTTCCAGTCCTTCCCGCGAGTCATCGATACTACGGATTCCAAATCCTTTGATCTGTTTCCAAAGCTTATAAACTCCCTCATAGTCTTCTATCATCATTGCGCGTATCATCGTTCTGCCTCTCCTTTTTCCGTCTTTTTCTTCTTTTTTCCTGCTGTAGCTTCTAAGGAAACAGAGGGATTGCAGTCAGTCCTTCCGTCTCATCCAGTCCGAACATCAAATTCATATTTTGGATTGCCTGCCCCGCAGCGCCCTTCACAAGGTTATCCATCGCTCCCAGGATCACAATCCGATTGGTCCGCTGATCAATCTGAAATCCAACATCCACATAGTTGCTTCCTTCCACCCATTTCGTCTGCGGACATATCCCGGTTCGCAGTACACGAACGAATTTCTCGCTGTTATAACAACTGTCATATGCCTCTCTTACCATTTCTTCCGTCACACCTTGTTTTAGTGATGCGTAGGCGGTCACAAGGATCCCCCTATTCATCGGAACAAGATGCGGGGTAAAATTCACACATACCTTCTCCCCTGCAACAAGAGACAACTGTTCTTCAATCTCCGGTGTATGCCGATGTGTGGTCACCCCATATGCTTTCATATTTTCATTGACTTCACAATAAAGATTATCTATTTTCTCCGTTCTTCCTGCCCCCGATGTCCCGGACTTTGCATCGATGATCAACGTCTCCGGAACTATCAGTCCATTCTTTACCAATGGAAGAATCGCCATCAGAGAACACGTTGGATAACAGCCGGGATTGGCGATCAGCCTTGCTGATCGAATATGCTCCCGATTCCACTCGCAAAGTCCGTAGACTGCTTCTTGCAGAAGTTCCGGGCTTTTCTGTTGTATTTTATACCATTTTTCATACGTTTCCGCCTCTTTTAAGCGAAAATCTGCACTTAGATCAATGACTTTAGCTTTCTCTAGCACCGTCTCACTGATCTGTCCGGCACAAAATCCCTGCGGCGTTGCAGTAAAGATTACATCCACGTCATCCGCAAGTGCCTCCATCACCTTTTCCCCGCACGTTCCTTCTACAATCTGAAATAAATTCTGGTAAACATTAGTATAAGGAATCTCCTGATAACTTCTGGAGCCAAACCATACTACTTCCACTTCCTTATGACCAGCCAAAAGTCTGACTAATTCTCCTCCGGCATACCCCGTTGCACCAATTATTCCTGCACGAATCATCTATAACACCCTTTCTCTCTTTTTCCATCGAATAAATTTTGATTTTGCATGATTATACATCTATTTTAAATGTTATGCAATAGTTTTTTTGCATTTTATTTTGTACAATTTTACTTTGCACCCAAATCTGCTTTTATCGCTTTCCTCTTTCCCCATAACTTTCTTCTCCGTTTTTCATTTTCTTGTTTTCCCTCTCATATTTTGCATTTTATAAGTAAATACAAGTGCTTTTTCGTTTTTCTCTACGAATTTTTTCATTTTTACATTACTCTTTTTTCTATAAAAACTAGTATATTTCCCCCTAGTGCACATTTGTTTTCCTATAACAGTTTGCTTTGCTTTTTTAATCTCATTTCTCTTTTTCAAATTTTCTTGTTGCATATTTATTCATTTTGTTGTATATTAATACTATCAAATTTCAAGACAAACAGAACAAGGAGGACTTTTCACATGAAAGAAAAAGTAATTTTAGCATATTCCGGCGGATTGGACACAACAGCCATCATCCCATGGCTCAAAGAAAATTTTGATTATGAGGTCATCTGCTGCTGCATCGACTGCGGACAGGGAGAAGAACTGGACGGCTTAGAAGAACGCGCAAAATTATCCGGCGCTTCCAAATTATATATTGAAAACATCGTTGATGAGTTCTGTGATGACTATATCGTGCCATGTGTACAGGCAAATGCAATCTACGAAAACAAATATCTGCTCGGCACTGCGATGGCACGTCCGGGAATCGCAAAAAAACTAGTAGAAATTGCAAGAAAAGAACATGCTTCTGCTATCTGCCACGGAGCAACCGGAAAAGGAAATGATCAGATTCGTTTTGAATTAGGAATCAAGGCACTCGCACCGGATCTGAAGATCATCGCTCCGTGGAGAATGACTGATCTTTGGACATTAAATTCCCGTGAGGAAGAGATTGCATACTGCCATCAGCATGGGATCGACCTTCCATTTGATGCCAGCCAAAGTTACAGCCGTGACCGTAACTTATGGCACATCAGCCATGAAGGATTAGAGCTCGAGGATCCTGCGCAAGAGCCAGACTATGAACATCTGCTTGTACTCGGCGTTACCCCAGAACAAGCACCGGATGAAGGCGAATATATCACAATGACTTTCGAAAAAGGTGTTCCAGTCAGCTTAAACGGACAAACGATGAAAGTATCTGAGATTATCACAGAGTTAAACGCCCTCGGCGGAAAGCATGGAATCGGTATCATCGACATTGTAGAAAATCGTGTTGTCGGAATGAAATCCCGCGGTGTCTATGAAACTCCAGGAGGAACCATCTTAATGGAAGCTCACCAGCAGTTAGAGGAACTGGTGCTTGACCGTGCAACCTATGAGGTGAAAAAAGAAATGGGAAATAAACTTTCTCAGATTGTATACGAAGGAAAATGGTTCACACCACTCCGTGAGGCTGTGCAGGCATTTATCGAATCCACACAGCAATATGTGACTGGAGAAGTAAAATTGAAGCTTTATAAAGGAAATATCATCAAAGCCGGAACAACCTCTCCGTATTCTCTGTACAGCGAATCTCTCGCAAGTTTTACTACCGGAGAACTTTATGACCACCATGATGCAGAAGGATTTATCAACTTATTCGGTCTTCCGTTAAAAGTACGCGCAATGAAACTTGCAGAAACAGAAAAGTAAAAAACAGACACACAAAAAGGACAGCTGATCTTTCCAGCTGCCCTTTTTGTTTTCTAAAACTTCTTGAGTAACATTCTGTATTTCTTTAACCAATTCCCCCATACACGATCCCGAGGATCACTACAAGAATGGTCACGATCACAAACACATATTTTGCAAACGCAAGGAACCTTTTTCCAAACGGTTTCCCTGCTCCTTCATTGATCGCCGCAAGCGCCTTTTCTCCATTATGAAGATAGTAAAAGACAATCAGCACAAGAAGTGCCATCAGCGGTGAAATTACAACTGTGATCAGATTGGTAAACTGATCAAAGGTTGTCATGCTCAAATTCAAAGGAACTGAGAGCACAAATGTGACAACTCCCACAAAAATCACCGCCTTTTTCCTTGTCAGCTTCGAGTGCGAAAGGATTGCCTCCACAACCCCTTCCAGCATATTAATAGAAGAAGAGATCGCCGCACAGAGCAAACTGATAAAGAAGATAACCGCAAGGATTGTTCCACCCGGCATTTTTTCAAAAATGATCGGCATCGTCATAAATAATAATGGTGGTCCTGATTTTGCATCCAACCCGAATGCAAATACCGCCGGCATGATCACAAAAGATGCAAGTACCGCTGCCAGCGTATCCAACACTGCCGTGCTGACCGCCAGATGCGGAATATCATATTCTTTCTTCAAATAGCTCCCATACACTACCATCCCGCATCCATTGATGGATACCGTGAAAAATGCCTGTCCAAGCGCCATCACCCATGTATCTGCTTTCAAAAGGTACTCCCATTTTGGCTGAAGCAGAAACTTCACACCTTCCATCGCTCCCGGAAGTGACAGTGACTGGAAAATCAGTACGATAAAAATCAGAAACAATGCCGGCATAATGATCTTGCTGATCCGCTCAATCCCTTTTACAACACCTGCACAAATGACCAGTACCGTCAGAAAAATCGCAACCGCATCCCATGGAATGGAAGCAGCTGAACCTGCAAACTCTGTAAAATAGGTGTTCTTATCCACCTTTGCCAGCTTTCCGGTTCCACTCATTACAAGGTATTTTAAAATCCACCCGACAACCACATTGTAAAACATAAAAATGCCAAGAAGCCCGATTGCCGGAAGCATTCCTACAATCTTTCCACCCTTCCATGTTCTTTCACGAAACACTTCTGAGATTCCAGTCATCGAACCGCCGCCAAAAGCACGCCCGAACGCAAATTCTGTAATCAGTCCTGTCGTCCCAAGAATCAAGACAAACAGAAAGTATGGGATCAAAAATGCCGCCCCACCGTAAGCGCCAAGCCGGTATGGAAACATCCATATATTTCCAAGTCCAATAGCCGAACCGATGCAAGCCATAACAAATCCCATTCTGCTCGTAAATTTTTCTCTCTTTTCCATAAGCAACTCCTTTTCTCTCCAAACCCATCCACAAAAAACATCAATCAGCAGATCGACTCAGACAGGCTTTCCGATTTCTCTCCATATACTATCACACTTTAAAGCATTAATGCAAGAAAAAAGTAGAAAATATATTTTTTTCCTGTTCTTTTGAATATCCGGCACGAAACATACCTATCCTATAATAAAAAACATAAGGATGTGTACTATGAAACCAGTAATCGGAATTATTATCTGCGGTCTGATGGATGACCGCCAATTTGTAACTAATGCTTACATTCAATCCATAAAATATGCAAAAGGAGTCCCTCTTCTGCTCCCACTCGTGCGTTCTGACGAGGCACTTCAGACATATTGTTCTCTCTGTGACGGTTTCCTCTTCTGCGGTGGAAACGACATCACCCCACTTCTGTTTGGAAAAGAACCGGCAAAAGGACTGGGAGCAACCAACATCACACTGGATATTTTTCAACTTCGCCTTCTGCGCGCCATTCTAAAAACAAAAAAGCCCCTGCTTGCCATCTGCCGTGGAATGCAGGTCTTAAATGTAGCCTGTGGAGGAACGCTTCTCCAAGATATCGATACCTCGCTCCACGCACCCATCAATCATATGCAGCTTTCCGCCTCTAGAAGTGAAATCAGCCATAAAGTACTGGTCGCAAAAGGAAGTATTCTCTCCTCCATCACAGGTTCGTCCCTCTATACAAACAGTTTCCATCATCAGGCAGTCGACTCACTCGGCAAAGGGCTCGTCCCAACTGCCCGGACTTCTGACGGCATCATCGAGGCAATCGAACTTTCCGCTCATCCATTTGCCCTTGGAGTCCAATGGCACCCGGAATGTATGTACCGTACTTCTCCTGTCATGCGTGATCTGTTTGCTTCATTTATCACTGCCTGCCGCAAATAATTTATTTTGCCAGCCCCTGCTTCTGCAATTTCTAGTCATTGCCCCGACGCCTGCAATATGGTATGATATCCAGAGACATTTCAAACAACAAAACAAGAACCGGAAGGAAGATTTTAAACTCTTCTTTCCGGGCAATCATTATAACAAATAAAGGCAGGGCAATACCCATGACAGATCATCAGATTTCTTCCCTCTCCAGCCTGCTCCACCAGGATCTTTTTGAGTTTCTCAAAGGCTCAATTTCCGGTGGACTCCTCTGCGGCTATACCGGAGAAGGATTCCCTTTTCATTTCATCAGCGATCAACTGCTGCACCTTCTTGGCTTTGAGAGCCGCGAGGAATATTGTACGTTTATTAAAAATAAACTGATCAACGGCATCCATCCAGATGATCGGGAGTATACAACAGACACTGTTTTGTCTGCTCTAAACGAAGACCAGACGTACGAAATTAAATATAGAATGTTAAAAAAAGATGGTTCTTTTATCTGGGTCATCGGTCAAGGAAAGAAGTTTTTCCATAAAAATTCCGAATTTGTAGCAAGTATCTGTCTGGATATCACTGATACCATTGAACTGCAGCAAGAGCTGAGTGAACTTACCCATAACATTCCCGGTGGAGTCTGTAAAATTTTGATGGATCAGGATTTCACACTTCTTTATGGAAACGATAGCTTCTATCAGCTATATGGATACACTTCTGCAGAAATGCAGACACAACTGGGCAACAAGCTAATTGCCACGATCCTTCCTGAGGATGCAACGTCTATTATGGAAATCATCGAGCGTACTTACCGAAGTCAAGAATCTCATTTTGAATTTGAACAAAGAATTTTTCACAAGGACGGTTCCATACGCTATCTTCTGACAAACGGTGCCTTCAGCCATTCTCGGAAAAGAGTTCCCACTTTAAATTGCGTCATCATCGATATCACAAAGCGCCGACTATCTGAACAGGAACTTGCTATCAACGAAGAGCGTTTCCGGATTGCTGTCACACAGACACAGAGTGTGATCTTTGACTATCATATTCAAAAAAAACAAGTGGTCCATTCGAAAGAAACAATGCACCTCTATGGACTGCCGGAAATCATGAATGATGTTCCGGAAAGTTTTGTGCGTTCTAAGATCATTCCTCGCAAACATGCTGCCGCTTTTCTTTCCATGTACAGAGAAATCCAGCAAGGAAGTCCTCACAGCAGCTGCACCGTAGAAATCTTAGCAGCAGACGGAAAATATTACTGGAATACGATCACAATGACAACTGTTTTCAATGGTCAGCACAAACCGGTCCGTGCCATTGGTGTCGTGGAAAATATTACTCAGCATAAAGAAATGGAATATGCTTATCTCAAAGAAGAAACTTACCGACGTGCTCTGCTTGCAGATACTCTGTTTTACGCGGAAATCAACCTGACCGAAGGTATCATCGACACCCTCTCCGAGATGAATACCCAAGAATTGATGGAACACCTCTGCCGCTCTTATGACCAATATCTAAGAGTCGAAGGAATCAAAAATATTCATCGGAAAGATTATCCCAAATTTCTGGAAACTTTTTCGCGTAAAAATCTTCTTGCAAATTATGCCAACGGGATTCAGGAACTCAAATTAGAATATCGTCATTTGACGAATTTTGGAAAGACTTGCTGGGTAGAAACAACTGCCCATATGATGAAAGACCCTGTTTCCGGAGATATCCGCTGTCTTCTCTACTTACATGACATTGATGCAGCAAAAAGAGAGCGGCTGACTCTTGAAAACGCCTCCCGGCTGGATCCTCTGACCAAGCTATATAACAAGGGAGCTGCTGAGACATTGATCCGCAGCCAATTAGAAGCAAGTTCTCCCGATGCCTGCCACGCATTTATCATCATTGACCTTGATCACTTTAAAAAGATCAATGATCTCCATGGACACGCTTGCGGAGACAAGGTGCTAAAAGAAACGGCAAAACGAATTCAGCAGCATTTCCGTTCGGACGATATCATCGGGCGAATCGGCGGAGATGAGTTCATTGCCTTTATTAAAAATATCCCTTCGAAAGACTTTCTGATCCAAAAGTTAGAAAAGCTTCGATATACCGTAGTACCTTTCCGCGGTATTCTTACATATAGTATGGGAATCTGCCTCACATCGAACTATGGATTTGACTTTGAAGTACTGTATGAAAAAGCGGATATCGCTCTTTATCACTCAAAAGCACGTGGGCGCAACTGTTTTACCTTCTATACTTCAGTCATGCATCTACCCGAACAAAATGGTATTCCTAAAAGTGAAATTGTTATGGAACCGGAGGATCCTGCATGGTCACAGGAAATCTTCCATGCGTTGATTGAAAATCTGGAGGATATTACATATCTGAGTGATCCATACACCTATGAACTCCTCTACGTTTCTCCGCAAGTCCGTGACATTTTAGGATTATCCGGCAATGATCCCATTGGAAAAAAATGCTACGAAGTACTTCAAGGAGAACACAAACCATGCCCATTTTGCACAAATCACCTTTTGGATCAAAAGCCGGTCATCTGGGAACACCACCACCGACTCCTGAACCGTGATTACCTGCTCAAAGATAAATTTATCACATGGAATCACCGTAAAGTGCGCATGGAGCTTGCAATCGATATTACGGATCTAAAATTGAACGGAATCCAGCAAAGATTTTCTATCGCATTAACAGAATATGCTTCTCTGCTGGAATCTCTGTCCGGAACAAAAGAGATCCTCCAGGTAGCCGCACAAACACTCGGCAAATTTTATCAGGCGGATGATGTCTGTCTGATTTATCCTGCCCATACGGGAAATTCTTATCATTTCAAATGCCTTTGGCATTACGAAAACTCTATTTCCCAAAGTGCATTGGTCCAACTGACTCAAATTGAAAAATACGCATTTATTCAGGACTTATTTTACACAAATGATATCATCCACATCCCGGATATTGAAATGCTCCGCCCAAACTATCCGGAGGAAATGCGACTTCTGGAACGTTACGAAATCCGGCAGATGCTTGGTTTTTCTTTCTCCGCTGAACACCCTAAAAATGCCTGCCTGATTTTATCCAACCCGCATACCTGTGGCAATGAGTTACATTTTCTTCGTCTGGTATGTCATCTTCTCACAAATCGGCTGCATAGTATCGATGCGGAGAAAAAACTAGACTATAACTTCTGGCATGATGCACTAACCGGCCTTTACAATCTTGCAAGTTTTTCTTCTTATACTAAAAAACGGCATTTTGAAGAACTCTCCTCCGTAGGACTTGTGCTTGCGGATATCAATGGTTTCAAACAGATTAACAATACGATGGGATATTCCTTTGGCAATCAGGTGCTTCTGGACACTGCTCGTGTTTTTCGAGAATATTTCCCAGATGCCTATCACTTCCGTCTCAGCGGAAATGAATTTTGTATTATCTGCGAAAATGCTTCCGGCAAATATTTTTATCAACAGATTTCACTATTACAGGCAGATCCCATCGTTCTGAGACATGACGGAATTTCCTTTGGCTACCACTGGATGCAAAAAGAAGTAGATTTTTCCATACTCAAATCTCTTGCAGAAGATTCGATGATGGAAGAAAAGCAAAAATATTACATGGAAACACCTTATTTTGCCAAACGGCATCGTCCTACTATCCTGCAACAAACATTGCGCGACTTAAAAGAAGAACGATTCCTCATCTACCTTCAACCCAAAGTAGATCTCTCCTCAAGAAAACTTATCGGAGCTGAGGCATTGATCCGGTATCGCCACGAGGAACGCGGCTTGATAGCACCTGATTTTTTTATTCCACCACTAGAAAAAGAGCACCTAATCCGCTATATCGATCTATTTGTTTTAGAACAAGCGTGCCGTCTTCTCGGGCGCTGGCAACAGGAAGGACATAAAACATTTCCTATTTCCATCAATTTTTCTAGAATTACACTGATGGAAGAAGAAATCCTTCCTTCCCTGCTTGAACTGGTACACACTTACCAAATTTCACCTTCTTTGATCCAAATTGAAATCACCGAGACTATCGAAGAGAAAGATTGCGATGTTCTCCTGACACTCAGCCACCAGCTACGGCAGGCCGGATTCACAATTGCCCTCGATGATTTCGGCACAAAATATACAAACTTGTCCATTCTCACCCACATGGATTTTGACGTTCTAAAACTTGACCGCAGTCTGATTCAGACACTGTGTTTCAGAGCATCTAATCAGACGATCATCAAGCATGTAATTCAAATGTGCAAAGAACTTCCGGTAGAAGTCATCGCTGAGGGCATCGAAAATGAAGAACAGGCAGCACTCCTCACCTCTATGGGATGTCCTTCTGCACAGGGATACTTATTCGGAGCACCAATGCCTATTTCCGAATTTGAATCTAGATTCATGCCGGCAGAAACAGATTTCAAAATCTCGCCATAGAAAAAGGAGGGATGGTCCGACTTTGCATCTGCATTGTCCGCCATCCCTCTTTTTCTAACTCTTTACAAAACCCCTTCATCTATCATAAGATCGGTCCCATCTGCCGCAGTCGTCGCCAGTGTGTCACATCTCTCGTTCTGCGGATGTCCATCATGTCCTTTCACCCAGATAAAAGTAACTTGATGTTGTTCCTTGGCTGTCAGAAGCCGTTTCCACAAATCCACGTTTTTGACCGGCTCATTTTTCCCGCGCTTCCAGCCTTTCTTGATCCATCCATCGATCCAGTGTTGATTAAACGCATCCACCACATATTTGGAATCCGAATACAACTCAACGCTGCACGGACGGTTCAGCGCTTCCAATCCTTTGATCACCGCCATCAGCTCCATCCGGTTGTTCGTTGTCCTTCTGTAACCACCGGACAGTTCTCTTGTATGTAATTCTCCTTTTCTATCTACATACTCGAGCACAGTTCCGTATCCTCCCGGTCCGTCCGGATTTCCTCTGGCTGCCCCATCTGTATAAATCTTTACATGCATATTCTTTCCTCCTGTCTGGTCCAGTTCCCCGTTGCTAAAAATTCTTCTGCCATTTTCTCTGCCTCATCTGTAATCCGATCTTCATATCCGATCAACCGAAGAAGTTTGATCGCATTGCGTGATACTGCTCTCCCCTTTTGCAGGCAATAATCAAACAGGATATCCTCATCCATGATTGTCTCCTGAAAATGATAATTGTCATAGCAGTTCTCCAGCAGATGTGTCAATTCAATATCATGCGTTGCCGCAAAACAAATCACACCTTCTTTTGCAAGACTTTTCAAGATCTGTGCGGAGGCCGCGATTCGCTCGACAGTGTTCGTTCCACGCAGCACCTCATCCACAAAACACAGCATCGGAACATCCTCGTTTACATGATTTAAAATCCTTTTCAATGACTTGATTTCCACAATGTAGTAGCTTTCATTCCCCTGCAAGTTGTCACGCAGAGCCATCGAAGAATAGATCTGAAAAAACGGCGCTTCATATTTTGCCGCCGGGCAGGTAAAAATCGTCTGCGCCAGCACCGTATTGATTGCCACGGTCTTTAAGAAAGTAGATTTTCCAGATGCATTGGATCCAGTCAGAAGAATACTTCGGTGCGCTATAACAGAATTTGCCACCGGATCTGCCAACAGTGGATGATATACATTTTCCAGATAGATTTCTGCCTTCTTTCCTTCTGTAAAATTCGGTTTCTCATAATAAGGAAGAAATGTACGGAAAGATGCCGCGCTGATCATACTGTCCAAATATCCGATAATTTGGATCACTTCTTCAATTTTCCCTCTATTTTTTTCTGCCATTTCCAGCATCGAATTGAATTTGATTAAGTCAATGTGAAACAACATCCGGATATAATCAAGTACTGCATCGACCATCGATCCAGTCGCACCTCTCCCTGCCACAAGCACATGGGAATGTTTCAGAAATACATTCATTTCTTCCCGAATCTTATGTAGTTTGTCAAGATAAAACTGTATCTCCGGGATTTTTTCCTTCCCCAATGCCTCTGCTGCCCGAAGAACCCGGATCAGATAAGAAAAGGTGGCGATATATGGTTCAATCTCACTTTTTCTCACAAAATAACTTTTGATATTCCAGACTGCCGCCGCTATAAGCAAGATCATCCCAACCCCGGGAGCTGCCAGCAGCGCACCGACTCCGACAGCAATCGCTGCAATTGCCAGATAATGTCTGCTGTTTTTTTCACGTCTGACATCCTCCAGACGGTCAATGTAATCGCTCACAGAATATTTCGGCATTCCTCCGATCTCATAGAACAGATATTGCAGGCGGAGCCTCTCTTCCTCATTTTTGGTGAAAAACTCCATCAGGCGATCTCGTTCCTTCAATTTCTCTGCCGAAAGCACCGGAGTCCGCAGAAGATAGTACAGATACTCTGCTCCCACCGAGGAAGTTGTGTGATCCATCACCTGATAGACCTCATCCAAATCCAAATCGTTCCATGTAATATCATCTACATACGGCTCTGTGATCTTTCCCTTTCGCAGCTGCTGCTGAAAATAATGAGAAATGGACTCATACTTTGTACGGTCATATTCTTTCTCCGAAGCGGTACCCCACGCTTCTTTCCATGTGTTCTTTAAATATCGCTCTCTTTTCTTGGCATTTGCCGAAATCTGATACAAAAATACTATGATCAGCACAAAAATGATCAAAAGCAGTAAAATATCCTGTCCCATACTACCCCTCCTTCCTTCTGTCCACAAACAGATCCTGCTTTTTCTATGCTGTTCTCAGACAGTTTTTACTTTCCCTACGCTTCTTCCGGCAAAATGACTTCTTCCCCTTTGCCGCTGACACACCAAAATCTTGTTTTCTCATGTGTCTGTCCATAAGTTTCCACATACTGTTTCGCCAGCGCATACTCCTCCCACAGATGCATCGGAACCGCAAACTGCACTGGAATTTCTAATAGAAAATGCTCCATTCCAAGGGCATATGCATCTTCCTGCCTTGGATCCAGTACAAGAAATGCTACATCGATCGTCTTCCCTGACAATGCTTCTTTCAATTTCCCGATCTCTGACTGGTATCTTTCCTTCATTGTTTCGTTGTACAATGTAGATTCTTCTTCCCAGTGCCACCAGTTCAGATCCCCTGCATGATAAAAAAGTCTTTCTTCGCACGACACAAGAAATGCGACTCCTTCATCTGTGGAACGGAATGTTTCTATTACACAATTTCCAATTGTCTCTGTCTGATTCGGTGCGATTCTTGTCAAGTCGGATCTGCAAATCTCACTTGCATCATATGACGCTTCAGAAATATCATCGGATAAAATGTATTTAATCTTCGGATACTGCTCTGTCCACCGAAAGATTTCCTTGGAAAAATGATCATAATGTCTGTGGCTTACAAACACATAGATTGTTTTCTCTGGATTCCAAAGCGGAAGTTCCCCCTGATAATAATCAAATACAAGTACGCTGTGCTCCAGCTCCACCGCAAAGCAGCTATGAGAAATATAAGTAATCTTTACCATGTCCTCTTCCTTTCTTTTACAAGCGCCACCATCGCCTCCAGTGTCGGCTGCTCTGCCATAAATGTCTGCATGCCATAGTGATCCGCTGCTGCCTTTGTCTGTTTCCCGATACAAAGTGCCTGTACTTTGGAAAAATCAAGTCCTTTTGCCGCCTGTGCAAAACCTCTTACTGTTGATGCACTTGTAAACATCACATAATCGGTCTTCCCCTGCTCAAATTCTTCCTGGTAATTGATAAATCCATATGCCTCATAATGCGTATCGTAAATCGGAAGGTCTTCTATGACTGCCTCGCTTCTCTTTTTAATCTCACGGATCAACTCCGGATTTCCAATCTTTGCCCGCGGAATCAAAATATGTTCATCAGAAAGTACCTCCCCAAGTGCTGCTCCAAGGTGCTCTCCATCATAAACTTCCGGCATCAGTTCCGCATACATTCCATGTGCTTCCAACGCGCGCGCAGTTCCGCTTCCAATCACCGCGATCCGAAGGTGAGAAAGGCTTCGCACATCCACGCGATGCTGCCGCAATGCGCTCCAGAACACTTCTACACCGGTTGGACTGGTAAACACGATCCACTGGTATTTCTGGATGTGAAAAAGCACCTGCGAAACTCTTTCGTTTTCCACCTCCGGCACAATGCGGATTGCAGGCGCTTCCAACACCTCCGCCCCTTCTTCCCGCAACATTCCTGCCAGACGGCTGCTCTGCTCCTTCGGTCTTGTCACCATGATCTTCATTCCCGCCAATGGTCGTTTATCATACCATTCCAATGATCTGCAGGCGCATACCTCTCCCACAACAATAATTGCAGGAGTCTGAATCTTTGTCTCTTTTGCAAGTGCTTCTAAAGTTTCCAAGGTACCTGTGATCTTCCGCTGTCTTGCTGTCGTTCCCCGCTCCAAAATTGCCGCAGGTGTCTGCGGATCCATTCCCTCCCGGATTAGATTTGCACATAAAAACGGCAGTGTAGAGACTCCCATCAGAAACACCAGCGTTCCTTTCACACCCGCCAGTTCCCGAAATGGAATCTCGTCCGGCTCATGCCCTTCCTTTTTATGTGCCGTAATAATGTGCAGCGAAGAAGCAGCATCCCGGTGTGTGACCGGAATTCCCTGGTATGCAGGAACCGATACTGCCGATGTCACTCCCGGAACAATTTCAAACGGAATTCCCGCCTTCTTTAGTTCTTCCGCCTCCTCCGCGCCGCGCCCGAACACAAACGGATCGCCACCTTTTAAACGGACAACTTTTTTCCCTTCCATCGCTTCTCTTACGAGAATCTGGTTGATTTCACTTTGTCTCACCCGGTGATTCCCGGAATGTTTTCCTACATCAATATATTCTGCATGTTCTGCCCCATAAGTAAGCACACCCTGCCCTGCAAGTCTGTCATAGACAATGACATCTGCTTCCGAAAGCAGACGTTTCCCTTTGACAGTCAGAAGTTCTTGATCCGACGGTCCTGCTCCAACAAGCCATACTTTCCCCTGCTTCTTAGTGTTTTGTTCGTAATTCATCCGCAAGCTCCCATCCTAAATGTGCTGACGCCCGGACCTCTGCCCGCTTCGTCGCAATTACATAGTTTCCTGTATCTTCTTCATAATATAGGCCAGTCAGAACCAATTCATCCTGTTCTATTCTTCCATATGCCGCCACCGGAGAACTGCACCCGCCATCCAGCCTTCGCACAAATGCCCGCTCATTTTCAGCGATCACTTCCATCTCCTCAGGCTGAAGTTCTTTCACAAGTTCCCGCATCTCTTCTCTTCCCTGCACGACAAGAATCCCCTGCCCTGCTGCCGGAAGAATCTCTTCTGGAGAAAAATACCGCTCAATCCTCTCTTCGAGTCCGAGTCTCTTTAATCCTGCTGCCGCAAGCACAAGGACATCATACTGTCCGCTGTCCAGTTTCTGAAGTCGTGTCTGGATATTGCCCCGGATCCCTCTGACTTCTGCATCCGGGTATAACTCCTGTAGCTGTATCCTTCTCCGGAAACTCGAACACCCGATTACACCCTGACCATTCCAGTTTTCTTTTCCTTTTGCAGGCACAAGTACATCCCGCGGATCCTCTCTCCTGGAATATGCAAGAATCGGAAGTTCCTCTGGTGTCTCCATCGGCATATCTTTCAGACAGTGCACCGCCAGATCAATTTCCCCATCCAAAAGTGCGCGATCCAGTTCTTTTACAAAAAGTCCTTTTCCTCCGATCTGATCCAGACTTCTGTCAAGAATCTTATCTCCGGTCGTTTTCATCGTCACCAATTCTATCTCTAACTGCGGATGTAACTTTTTTAGTTCCTGTATGATCATCTCCGACTGTACTACCGCCAGCTTACTCTCTCTGCTGCCTACTCTGATTTTTCTCTTCATGTTCCATCTCCAAAACTTTTCTTATCCTTGCTGCCGTCTCTGCAACCTTCCTGTGATCACTTCCATCTCCCGTAATTCCCACGACAAGTTCCTCCTGGACTGCCACTGCCGGAAAATAGAAATCACAATCAGTTCTGTCCGTTGCAGTATTCGCCAGAATCTTCCGCTTACGGCACAGCATACAAATCTCATGATTTAACTTTTTTACATTTGTCGCCGCCAGCACCAGAAAAAGTGCTTCCGTCAGATCACTCTCTTCAAATGCTTTTTCTTCTAATACAATTTTCCCTTCAGATACAAGCAGATGAAATGCCTCCTTTTGTTCTTTCGGGATCTCTTTTGCAATCACCTTGATGCGCGCACGAAACTGCAACAATGTCTGCACCCTCCGGAGTGCAATCTTCCCTGCCCCGACTACGAGGATATGCTTTCCTTCTATATCTATAAACATTGGAAAATAACTCATTTCGCTTCTCCTGTTCTCCCTTTTCGCGCAACTTTTTCTTTGGCTGTCATGCATCAAATTCCCTGTTTCTATTTTCTGCAATCTGCTTTCTTCCACGGAGGATTGCCTCAAGGACACCACCTCCGACCGCTCTTGCTTTATCAGAAATCGTAAAGCAGTAAGCGTATTCCCTGCGCGCATCAATATCCCCGCACTTCATTCCTTTTGATACAACAATTCCTTCCGGGAGCATCCCACGGATCATTCCACTCATCTGTGCGTAGACCGGATTCTTTCCGCACATTGCCACAAGCTGTCCTTTCTCTACGCAATCACCAATCTCTGCCTTCGGTTCAAATCTCCCTTCCCCGGAAGCACAGATCAACCGCTCCTTTGCATAACCTGCAATCACCCCCGGCACTCCAGTATTCGGAATTGCCGTTCCTTCTGTGATCACTCTTCCAAGATCATGTCCCCGCTTTGTTTCCACGACAAAATGACAGTCTATCCCGGCTGTAAATCCAGGACCGACTCCGATAACAATGGGAGCATCCTCGATCTTCGTTCCAAGATTTCTCTTTGCAAGGATCGCATCTACCTCCACATCTGGCTGATACCAGTCCATATGCACACAAGTCGGATCTGTGATGACCGGGATTTTCTGCTGTTCCAGACAGCTTTCCAGCGCTTCTTTTGTCGATACACACTTTGCAATAATTCCTTCCACCTCGGCTTCAGACTCATAGACGGCTCTGGAAAACGCCACGTATCTGCGGATTGTCGTCGGCTCACCGGTCTCAGTCATGATCACCTGAAATCCACTGTGATATAAGCGAACTGCGATCCCACTTGCCAGATCTCCCGCCCCTTTGATCAACACACGAAGCGGACGCTCTCCTTCTATGAATTTTTTCATTTTCTCGCACACTCCGCAGTCTGTCCAGTCAAAATCTCCACGCCGTGAATCACTTCTTCCAAAATCTCCCCAAGACTTTCCTCTACCGCCTTCGGACTTCCCGGCAGATTGATGATCAATGTCTCCTTCCGGATCCCTGCCGCCGCGCGGGAAAGCATTGCACGTTTCGTATACTTCATACTTGCCGCACGCATTGCTTCCGGAATCCCCGGGACAAGCCGTTCACAAATATCAGTTGTCGCCTCTGGTGTACAGTCTGTTTTGGAAAATCCCGTTCCACCGGTTGTCAGTATCAGATCTGCCATCTGGCTATCCGCGATCACCGCCATCACTTTTGCAAGTGTCTCTCTGTCATCCGGCAGAATCTTTTTGAATGTGACTTCCATTCCGGCTTCTTCCACAATCTCACAGATTTTCGCTCCGCTGATGTCTTCCCGCTTCCCTGCATATCCAGTTGTACTGGCTGTAATTACAGCAACTCTTATTTTCATCTGAACTCCTCCTCATTTTTCTATCTATTTTTATCTATCTCAACATCACAATTTCTTTCCTGATTTTTATGTTCCAAATATTTTATTTTGTCCTTCATTCTCTATTCCTGCGAAGGCTCCCAGTCTATATCACATAGCTATGGCAGGTCATCGTTCTCCCCAGTTTTTCAAAATACATCGTATAATCTTCGCCATAGGTGTACCCGCATTTTCTGATCAGTGCGTTGGATGCCGGATTATCTGTAAATGCATCTGCAAAGCAATAATCATACTCCTGCTTAATCTTTTTTGTCCAAAACCGGAGCAGTTCTGTGCCATACCCCTTCCTATGATATTCCTTCCCCAGAACAAATCCGACTCCTGCACACTTTTTCCCTTTATAAGGCTCTTCTTCCATCTTTTCAGGAAAAATACGAAAATAACCAATCACCTTCTGGTCCAGAAGGATTGCAATTCCATTCTCATCTTCCACTAAATTTTGAAAAAACTCACGAAACTCCTCCTCGGATCCCAGCGCCTGATATCCGGCAGGCTCCGCGATCAATGGATCCGATAAAATGGCATGCAGCGCTGCCCCATCGCTCTCTGTAATTTTTCGATAATGAAGTCTTTCTGAAGATATCTCCTTTTCTATCATACTCGTTCTCCCCTTTGCAAATTTAAACGGAAAACGACTGCCCAGTCTCTGATTTCTAATCTGCTCTATCGTTTTTTTCTGATACTATTTCAATCTGTTCGCAAAATATGATCTCTTCCGGTCCTCCATCCGGAAATCTCCCGACAGGAACCCGGTTGATCAGGACTGTGTAGCTTCCTTTCACATTCTTTTTCAAACCTTCATCACTTCCCGCGATATACAGAAGGTCTTCCCACTTTATTTTCTCTTCTGTTCCTTTCCCGAGAAATGCTGCAAGCATCTCCGGACGAAAACCTGCCTCCTCGATGGAGTGGCCAACTGCCGGATATCCAAACACTCCTATCACAATATCTGTTCCCGGAAAGATCACCGGCTCATGTGCGGCAGGGATTTTAATGTCCTTCCCTTTTGCCCCGTCTGCCTCAACGATCAGTACGTCTGCCAGACTGCACAGCGTTTCATAATTTTCGGAAGGGATGCCACAGATTTTTCCATTTTCGCAGGAAACACCTACTGTCAGGATCCGCTTCCGCTCCAGCCGCTCTGCAAAATCTCTAAAAAAATCAGTGGAAGAGCCATACTCGCTTTCTGCATTCCACTCCACAAAGTCCTCTGTAGACTTCCACATATGTGTTGTCGTTGTGACAATGACCTTTTGTCCAAGCAACGCTAATTCCTTTGCCAGTCGGTAACAGGTTGTCGTCTTTCCTCCCGCCCCGACAACAGAAATAATCTTATCTCTGCCCGGCAAAATCCCAACTGCATTGCAAAGGCTGCCAAAAAAAACAGGATCTCCCTGCTTGATTTTCCACACATCTGTATGCTCACACATTTTGCTTTCTGGTGCATAGTCCATATCTTCCAACTCCTGCCTGGATGCCGCTTCTCCGAAAAAGGTATCCTGCAAATGCTGCTTCATCACCTTTTTCCCTCCAACATCCCCAGACAGTGATAACAACTCCTTTAAGTAAACTTCTGAAAATACAACAGGATTGCCCCATTGTTCTTTATAAGTCAGACATCCAATTCCTTTTCCGCTCGCTGCATATTCGCTCAAAAAAGAAACGATCGTCTCCATCTTCAAAAATGGCTGGTCGCAGACAAAAAAGCTGACTGCATCGCCTTTTCTGATTTTGCCTAAAATGCTTTGGATTCCGAGTCGGATTGACCAGGAAACGCCTTCCTCTGGTGCATCATTTCTAACAACCGTCCATCGTGCCTTTTTCATGCTTTCAAAAATTTCCTCATACTGCGTCACAAGCACTTTTTCTCCGATTGGAAGACTCTCTGCAATCTTTTCAATCTTCTCGGTCAGATGGCTGTACATCGGCTTTCCTTCAACCAGACTTAACAGCTTGTTACTTCCAAAGCGGCGGCTGTTTCCAGCCGCCAGTAAAATCACATGAATCTTCACTATTTTTTCATACCCCAGTATACTTTCTCCGCAGTGATTGGAAGTTCCTTCACACGAACCCCGGATGCATTGTATACTGCCTGTGCAATTGCCGGAGATGGGGTGTTGATCACAACTTCTCCGATGGATTTTGCACCAAACGGACCGGTTGGCTCATAGCTGCTCTCAAACTCTACACGGATCGTACCTACATCCTGTCGGCTCGGAATCTTATACTGCATAAAAGAATTGCTGAAATTCTTTCCACTCTCACTGTATACAACATCTTCATAGAGAGCCATTCCGATTCCCTGCGCGATTCCGCCCTCTGTCTGTACCCTTGCAAGAGACGGATTGACAACGGTACCACAGTCTACCACTGCAACGTAATCTACCAGCTCAATTTCTCCCGTCTCCTGATCCACATCCACTTCTGCCATGCCGACCATAAACGGCGGCGGAGATACTGGAGAAGAATAGGATTCAGAAGCAAACAGCGCATCCTCATTGTTACACATAATGCGGTTTCCAATCTCCATCAGAGAAATTTCTCTTCCATCCTTTAAGCAGAATACCTTCTTTCCGTCAAAATCGACTTCTTCCCGGCTGCATTCCAGATACTGAGCTCCTTTTGCTAGGATTTTTTCTTTTAAAGTCTCACACGTCTTCATCACAGCGATTCCGGTAAGATATGTCGTACTGGATGCATAAGATCCGGAATCATACGGGGATACATCGGTATCTACTCCCGATACGATAATATTTTCCATTTCACAATCCAAGCAGTCTGCCGCCATCTGTGCAAGGATTGTGTCACATCCTGTTCCCATATCGGAAGCGCCGATCATCAAGCTGTAGAACCCATCATCGTTGACTTTGATTGCCACAGAAGCATTGTCCACGTTGGAGATTGAGGATCCCTGCATCGCCATCGCAACACCGACTCCGCGGACTTTCCCATTGCCGAGATCTCTTGCCGGGAATTTTTCATCCCAGTGCATCATTTCTTTTGCTTTTTCCAGGCAACGATCAAGCGCACAGCTATTTGCTGTTTCTCCATAGTACGCAGGCATCACCTGACCTTCTGTCACGATATTTTTCTCGCGGAGGGCAACCGGATCGATCCCCATCTTCTCTGCAAGTTCATTGACTGCCGACTCTACTGCAAACAATCCTTGTGTGGCACCATATCCACGATATGCCCCGGCAGACATCACATTTGTGTAAACAACATCGTAAGCAAACCGGAATGCTTCTGTCTTTCCATAAAGTGGAATGGATTTATGTCCTGACAGCCCTACGGTTGTCGGTCCATGCTCACCGAATGCTCCTGTGTTGGAAAGTGTATAGACATCAATTCCTTTGATGATACCATCTTTGTCTGCTCCGACACGAACCTTCACTTCCATTTCATGACGCGGCGTAGAGGCAATCTGGGATTCCTCTCTCGTGTAGACAAGTTTTGCCGGCTTTCCGGTCTTCATCGTCACGATTGCAGGATAAACTTCTGTCACAACTGTCTGCTTTGCTCCGAAGCCTCCTCCAATACGTGGCTTGATGACACGGATCTTTGATTTTGGAATATCCAGTGCATTGGCAAGAATTCTTCTGACATGGAACGTAATCTGTGTTGAGGAGACAACGTTTAATCTTCCATAAGTATCCATATAAGTATATGTGCGGAATGTCTCCATCATTGCCTGCTGGTTTGCTTTTGTATGATAAGTTCCTTCCACTACATAGTCACACGCATCGAGAACTGCATCGATATCTCCATGCTCCTCTTTTCCGCAGGCACAGAGATTTCTCTTATTATCTGCACCAACCGGACAAAGACTCTTCCAGTTTTCCTCCGGGTGGATCAAAACCGCATTGTCTTTTGCCTGATGGAAATCAAGTACCGGCTCTAACACCTCATATTTGACCTTGATCAGTTTCATCGCACGTTCTGCCGCTTCCTTCGTCTCCGCAGCGACGATTGCCACCGCATCTCCGACAAAGCGTACTCTCTGATCTAAGATCAATCTGTCATAAGGACTTGGCTCCGGGTATGTCTGCCCTGCCATTGTAAAACGCTTATCCGGAACATCCTTGTAAGTAAGGATACATTCCACCCCCGGAACTTTTTTTGCATTTTCCGTCTGAACCTCCTGGATCAACGCATGCGCATGAGGACTTCGCAGAATCTTTACGACCAGACAGTCTTTCGGTGCGATATCATCTGTGTACACCGGCTTTCCGGTCACAAGTGCCGGAGCATCTACCTTTGGCACTGCTGTATTTACAAAACTCACTACTTCGTCCCCCTTTTCATCTCTAAATATTTCTTGATCGCACGGAGTTGTCCCATATACCCGGTACATCTGCACAGATTTCCCGCCAGATATTCCTTTACTTCTTCCAACGTCGGATCTTCTAACTCTCGCACCATCGCAAGTACATTCATAATAAATCCAGGCGAACAGTATCCACACTGCTCTGCCCCCTCTGCTGCCAGAAATGCGCCGAATTCTGCCGCTTCTTCCTGAAGGCCTTCCAGTGTTGTTACCTCTTTTCCTCCCACTCTTGCCGCAAGTACAGAGCAGGAAAGAGAAGGTGTTCCATCAATCCAGACCGTACAAAGACCACAGTTTGTCGTCTCACATCCGCATTTTACACTATAACAGCCCTTTGCCCGAAGCAGATCAAGTAGAACGGTATCTTCCTTGATGTCGGCAGTAGTTTGTTTTCCATTCAATATAAACTTTACTTCCATCTCTAACACTCCTCCATCAATGCTTCTATCTGTCTGCGGATCAGAACCTTTGCAAGTGCTTTCCGGTATTCACTGCTTCCGCGCATGTTGCTGCCAAATGTAACCTGCTCTGTCAGCTTTTCTGCAATTTCAGCCGCATTTCTCCCATCAGCCTTCTCTGTCACAAGAACTGCCTTCATCGGTCTGGCTCCAACCGATACCTGCCATTCCTCTCCTGCTTTTGCCACACCACAGGCAATTACCGGGAAATCCGTCTTCGTTCTTCTGGAAGAAACATAGCGGATCTTTCTTACATCTTTTCGAATAATCACATTCACAAGAATATCACGATCTCTCTTCTGACAGACAAACTCTCTGAGCGGTACAATTCCACCCTTATACAATTCTACATAGCAGTCCATCGCCAGAAAACATGTCAGAACATCGGAAAATCCAAATCTTCCAAAAATACTTCCCCCGACTGTCGCCTGATTACGGAACTGTACGCCTACAATATGTCTTACACACTCTCTTACTGCCCCATCTGTATATTGGTTAATCCCTTTATGCAGTTCCAACTGTCTCAGAGTGCACATACACCCGATTTTAAATTCCTCTTCTGATTCTTCTATCTGATCTAATCCCATGCCGGACAGATCGATCGCAGTCTGTACCCGTCCGCTCCCGAGCCGCATCCACATCATTCCTCCAAGAATTCTGTTCGCACGCTTCTGATTCAGCTCGTATGCTTCTTCCAGACTCTCCGGCTTTACATAACTGTTTATCGTTATCAAAAAAATCCTCCTTCCAGCATTTCCCTTGCTGTTTCGTCATTTTATTACATACAGATTTATTTTATCACATTCTACTTCATATCACAATTTGTAATTTCTTTTGTTTTCCAGTTATTTTTTGTTGAAAATCCTCGTCCCTTGCGGTATGATGATTTATAAATCAAAAAATCACCGAAGAGAAGGGAAACTATACCATGCAGCTTTTAAAAGAAAGAATCTTAAAAGACGGTGTTGTCAAACCGGGAAATGTATTAAAAGTAGACAGTTTTTTAAATCATCAGATGGATATCGATCTGATCAATGAGATTGGAAAGGAATTCCGAAGAAGATTTCCAAGCGATAAAATCACGAAGATTCTCACGATCGAGGCTTCCGGGATCGGGATTGCCTGCATCGTCGCACAATATTTTGGTGTTCCTGTTGTCTTTGCAAAGAAAACACAGAGCATCAATATCGACGGGGAAGTCTACCACACAAAAGTAGAATCCTTCACACACAAACGTACTTACGATGTCATCCTCTCCAAGAAGTTTTTAAATGAGGACGACCACGTTTTGATCATCGACGATTTCCTTGCAAATGGCTGTGCAATGTTAGGGCTGATCGATCTTGTAAAAGGTTCCGGCGCTACGATCGAAGGTGCAGGAGTTGTCATTGAGAAAGGCATGCAAAATGGCGGTGATCTGATCCGCTCTCAGGGTGTTCACTTAGAATCGCTGGCAATCATCGATTCCATGACAGACACTTCACTGACATTCCGTAATTAGAAGAATCTCCCATACATCCGATGTTTGCCAGACACGGTCTGGCAAACACCCGTGATTTCTATGGGAGATTCTTTTTTTAACGAAGCATGGAAAGGAACATGCTTCCTATGGAGTTAGTTTAAAGCGCTTTCTTTATCTGCTCTGCATCACGGAGAAACTGTTCTACGTTTTCTTCCGTTGTTGCCCAGCTTGTACAGATTCGGATCACATTTTGATCTTCTCCGATCCGTTCAATATAAGATACACAATATTTCTCTTCTATTTTTTTCAACTCCTCATCCGAAACGATCACAAACTGCTGATTTGTCGTACTATCCTGCATTTTGTAACCTGCGTTGAGTAAACCTTCTCTAAGTTTTTGTGCAAGTTTCACCGCATGTTCGCCCAAATCAAAATACAAACCATCTTGAAGAAGCTCCAAAAACTGGATTCCAAGCAGCCGCCCTTTCGCCAGCATACCGCCTTTTTGTTTGATCAGATAACGGAAGTCTTCCTGCAGTTTTGGATTACAGATGACAACAGCCTCTCCGAAGAGTGCTCCCATTTTCGTCCCTCCGATATAAAACACATCACAGTTTGCCGCAATGCTTTCCAAATCCAGATCATTATCCTCCGCTGCCAGACCATATCCCAGTCTTGCTCCATCCAAAAACAGATACAGCCCGCACCGATCACATACCGCTCGCAGTGCTTCCAGTTCCGCTTTTGTATAAATTGTTCCAATCTCTGTCGGATTAGAAATATAGACAAGTTTTGGCTGTGGCATATGTTCGTGAGTGGCATCCTCCCAGTGTAATCGATATACCCGCTCCACATCTTCTGCCGTCAGTTTTCCGTTTTTTCCCGGCACGGATATCACCTTATGCCCAACCGCCTCGATTGCTCCTGTCTCATGGACATTAATGTGTCCGGTTTCCACGCACACTGCCGCCTGATGTGGGCGAAGGAGCGCTGAAATCACTGTCAGATTTGCCTGCGTTCCCCCTACAAGAAAATGGACTGCTGCTTCCTCTTTTTTGCAAAGTCCGCGGATCAGTTCTGCCGCTTTCTGACAATAAGGATCTTCTCCATATCCGACTGTCTGTTCCATATTCGTCTCCATCAAACGTTTCAAAATTTTCGAATGCGCTCCCTCCGTGTAATCACATTCAAAATGAATTTTTTGCTGCATTTCTTTTTCCTCCTTGTATTCTTTATTCCATCAATTTTCCGCATTTTCCGCAATATTTACTCGCAGCGGAATTTTTTGCCCCGCAATACGGACAATATCGTTCTTTTTCTTCTTTCGTTTTCTGCTTCTGTTCTTCTCTTTGTGCTTTCTTTCGTTCTGCTTTTTCTCTATGATTTTCCTGTGCCTTTCGGGCTGCCCTTCCTCCAATGATAAGAAGGAGTAACAGAAGCAAAAAGACTGCCGCTGCCATTGCCGGAATCCATAGAAGTCTGAGACACTCCTGCCTTTGTTCCAATACCTTTGTCAAATCAGATACCGGAGCCGCCTTTAATACCCCGGTCAGATTTTTCCCTGAAATCTTCTCTGTCAGTTTCCAGTAACGGTACAGATACCAGCCGCTGCCAGCCATCCCTCCCAATATTCCACAGACGCAGAAGCCTTTTGCCACTGCGAAGATTTTTCTTATATTGCCCCCTTTTCTGCCAGAGACGATTCCAAATATCCCCATGAGCAACGCACACAGAAACGTAGTAAGAAATGTTCCTCCCAAAATCCAGAAGTCTCCCGGAAGCGGTGCTTTTCCCCCTTTTGTACCTTCCTTCTGATATTGTACAAGAATCGTTCTGGATGTCTGATTCCCAAGTGGATCTGCTGCGGTCAGTGTGATCGCATTTTCTCCTTTTTTTAGTTTGAGGGAAATCTGAAATGTCCCATCTTTCCCAATTTTTTGCTCTTTGCCATTTATTTTCAAAGTAGCATCCGAGTCTGTTTTCCCAGAAAGCGGAAGCACCTTTTCTTTCACTCGGATATTCTCGTCCACTCCGTAAAGCTCCAGCATTGGCGGTACAACATCTGTGCTGATCCGTCTGGATACCCGGTAAAAACTTCCGGTTTCCCATCCATAGACAACACAAATTTCCTGCGTTTCCATATCTGCAATTTCAAATGCAGCTGTTCCGTTCTTTTCCCACTGAACCTTCTGTGACTTTTCTCCTACTGCTATTTCTGCCTGCACCTTCTTATCGCCAACATCATACGAAACTTCTGCCGTTGTCGATCCGGTCTGCTCCGGTGTTTCAATCGTAACTGTCACCCCTGGATTTAATGAGATCATCCTATCATATTGGGCCACGATTTTTCCATTGCTCATAGCGGACAATTCTACTTTCAGATCCTCTCCATCTAGATCAATGCTGACAGTTGTCGCTTTGCTATCCCTATCAAGCTGTTCTGCATAAACAGGTTCCTTTGTATCTTTCCCCTGAAACACACCGATCACCCACTGGTCACAGGATTCCTCGGCATTGCTCCAGTCGATCTCCAGTGCACTGTCTGTATAGTCCAGTACGGTGCGAAGTTTTGCCCCGTCACCTGCTTTTGTATGTCCTTTCACAGAAAAGCCTTCTCCAGTAACTGCCGATGTGGTGAGTTCCGTCTCATCAGTATCTGTGACCACTGCATCTATCTGCAACCGATAATTTTCTCCATCGGGCAGCGAAGAAATATCTACCTCTGTTTCCAGTTTCTGGTTTGCTATACCGCTACCACTTTTCAGTTCTTTCTTCCCGTCAATCATCTCCCCGTTCATCGTCACTGCATAAATATAATATGTATATCCGATATTTTCCTCTGCGGTCACCTCTGCCTGAATTCGAATCCGCTCTTCTTTGGGCGCTTCCATCACAAAAGATCGTATCTCCACTTCCTGATACCACGGCATGACATGGACTTCCAGTTTGCTATTTGACTTTTTATCGTAATCTATGTACCAGGTGCCTCCCGGTGCATTTCGCAGATAATAATAAACTGCCCCCTGCCCTTTTTGTACCGCCGCAAAATCACTCTCTTTTGCATACACCTTCCCGGAAGGATCCGTGATAGAAACTTCAGGCGCTTCCTTATCATAAGTGAGGATTACAACAACATCTTTCTCTCCTTCCAGAGTCATCAGATCCGATCTAGCCGCCTGTACTTCTTGGAGTTCTCCCATCTGTACCAACCCAAAACAGACAAGAACAATCAACAGAATATGCAGAAAACCTTTTTGCATTTTCTTATACACCGCAAGTCGTTTTTCTATTTTCTTCCTTTTTCCCATACATGCTCCCTCTTTCATATCCTTTTCTTAACTCAGTGTCTTGCTCGAAAGTTCTGGATTTTCCGATGCCCATACAAGATGAATGCCTTTATCTCCCGGATCACTCGTCTGTCCATGCAGCCCGAATGCCCACACTCCGTTATGCTGCTCATAGACTCCGATAAATCCCTGTCCTTTTGCCTGCGTCTGCAAAGCCAAAACCCACCAGGATACATTTGCCTCCAACTCCCCGGAAGCCCCAATTCCACACACTTTATTTGTAAGTGCAAGCTCCGCAGCTCCCCGGACATTGAACATACAATTATCTTTCTTCATCTTGATTCCAACTCCGACTTCTCCCCGGAAGCCATTGACTGTTTCTCCCTGCATACCAAGCAACATATTTGTATAAGAAATTCCTTCTCCAAGCTCCAGTGTACAGTCTCCGATCTGAACTGCTTCCAGAAGTTTTGCAGTTGCTGCCACCGAAATATACTTTCTGCTCAACTGGAATTCCAAAGACACCTGATCAAGAGAGGCAAGGCTTACATCGCCGACCCATTCTTCCAACCCTGGCTTAAATTCGGAAACCTTTGCCACCGCCACCTCAAAGCCTCCTTTGTATTTCAGTTTCAGAAGTTCTCTGATATCCAGCTTGTCCATCGAACTGATTTCCTCCACACCAAGTGAAAAATCTGAAAAGGTTACCGGAACTCCCGAAATTGTCGTATTGACCGGATAGTCTGCATACAGTTCTACGCCATCCAGCTTCCATTCTTTCCACTGCAGTTCCAGTCCCATGCCATCGCATAACATTGCAACATTGACAAGTACTTTCGCAGAAACATCCCCACTTAATGTATTCAGATTTAGTTCCGCTGTACCAAGATTACAGTAGATTGGCATATTCCCAAAGAGTGCATGATAATTTTTCTCATCTTCCTCCCCAAGACTCAGTGAAATCTCACAGCCAATCTGCTTATCATTCATGATAATCTGTTCTGTATGATCAAATTTAAATGCAAACGGACTTTCAGATTCTGCTGTCTTTAAAACAGCATCCTGAAATGGAAGCTCGGTCTGTACACTGTCAAACTCAACGACTGCCTGATTTGGATACAATGCGATCTTCGCATAATCAATCCTTGAAAAATCCTGCAGAATGAATGCTCCATTTGAGACCGCCGGTTTCACCGGATACTTATCCGAGGAAGCATCTGTCAGCGGATCATTGTACAGTGTTATTTCCGAAAATCCCGGAAGGGAAGCATACATTCCATACTCTGCAAGATGCTTTGCATATCCTTTTGCAGTATTTCTATCATACTGTACATAAGATCTCCTACAGCGCATAAGTACTTCCGGATCTTTCTTCAAATCTCCTTCTAGTTGGACACTGTCCTGAAATCCAAGCCATCCATTCATTCGGATATATCCGGTCAGTTTTGTCGTGTCTCCGCAGACCTCTTCCCCGGTAGAAGTAAATATATAATTTCCATAACGAACCGTATTCAGATCTCCTGAAGTGATCACAAGCCCAGACGGGAATACTCTTCGCTCTCCATTTGCCGTCACATAAACGTCATACACTCCACATGCTGCTCTCGCCGGAATCGTTATTTCCCAACTTGTATCACTTTCATATTTGCATTCCAACTCATATTCCATTGCCCCGTGAAGAGATACCGAAATCTTATTTTCTTTCTTTAAATCCTTTCCCGTCAGTCTCACCTTCTGGGGAGCAGGAGACTCATAAAGAAGCTTCGTATCTAACCCATAAAATATCATATCCTGAATCTGCAGATCACTCTCTGGTCCCAGATCTTCCTCTGTCAGATCATTCTCATACAGATAATACGATCTCTCATCATAAATCTTCCTGTGTCCTTTATGTTCCACTCGGAGTGTCCGGCTCTGTGTCATCGTGTCGACTGCCTGATATTCAATCTCATAACGGTTCTTACTGATCTGATAAATATACTGATAGAAAGAATAGAGCGAATTGGAATCCGATACAAAGACATATGCTCCGTTTCCTGCATCGGAATAAGTACTTAGCACTTCCGACTCCACATCCGCACCAAGCCCCATCGAATACAACAAAATATTTCCGTTCTCACAGGCGGAAGTAATCTTCTGAAGTTGCTCCTCTGAAGGGATACTATCCTGTCCATCCGACATGATCACCGCGATATTCAAGGCATCTTTTTCTTTTGCCAGCATCGAAAGTGTATATTCGACTCCACTGTATATATTGGTTCCGCTGTCAGAACGGAAAGACTCCACAGACTGCTCCAATTTCTCCCTGCTGCTTCCCGGCTCACAGACTCCTTCTAACACACCGCTTCCAAACGGAACAATCCCGATATTGACCTCATCCGCAAGCTTCCCTACAAATGTAGAAACTGCCTTCTTCAGATTCTCAATCTTCTCTCCTTCCATGCTGCCGGAATTATCGCAGCAAAGCGCAATATTTACTGTGTCATATTCCAGCTTCTTCACTTTATAATCAGGAATTTCTACCCCGCAATCAAGGATTTCCACATTTTCCCGGAACTTCTCTTCGGTGTCTGCAATCCCCTCCTCCAAAGAAACTACTGCCCGAACAGTTTCAAACTCCTTGGTATCAATTCCCGAAATACTTACAGATGCCGCCTTCTGATTCACAGTATCTGTGACATATTGTGTGAAATCTTCCTGCCTCTCTTCTTTATTTTCCTGAAAAGTTTCTTCCTTCTGTCCGTCTGTATCCTGAGAATGATCTACAATCGGAACGATATGATCAACGGTAAGTTTCGCATAAGTATCAATTTCTTTCAGCTGTTCTTTATCTTCTTTCTCCGATAAAATCCGATTCAGTTCTCCTGCCGGACCACGATAAGCAGCATCCTCACTCCTTGCCACAGTATCGAGCGCTTTATCCAGGCAGGAATTCGCACTTGTCTGATCTCCACTCTCGTAGGCAAGCCTTGATGCCTGCATATAAAGCTTTGACGGTTCTTTCTCTTCTTCCTTCCCCGCTGCCTCTAAAAGTCTGTCACGCATCCAGAAATCATATGCATCTTCACTGTCATCCGATGCTTTCTCTAACTGCTTCAGCGTCTGATCGATCAGTTTCTTGTCTTCCCCGGTATACCTGTATCCCCTTTTCTGCTTATTTACCCAGAAAAGTGCCTGCTTGGTCTGCTCTGTCTTTGCCTGCAATTCTTCATTTTTACGGAGCATGGATGTGCTGATCAGTCCCTGACGATACAATTCAGAAAATACAAGCAGCTGACTGCTGTCCTCCCAGGCATTCATCTCCTGCGCAATCTCCCCATAATTTTCCTCTTGGATCTGCCCTTGCATTTTGGCAAGCTTCATCTCCCGGAGTTTCCATATCTCTCCATCCGGGATGTCTGCTTTCTTTTCTTCCTCTTCTCCATCCTGTTCTTTCTGTACTGCAAGATAATAGGAAACTACATCCTCTGTCCCTGTCTGCTTTTCTGTACAGGAAGATGCCGCTTCCTTCAAAAGCGATTTTGCATCCTCTCTCGCATCCTCATCCGCTTCCTTCTTCGCCCTCTCTATCACTTCCAGCTCTTTTTTCAGCTCATTTTTTCCAGCTGCCTTTGACTTTCTGTCAATCAGCATCCGGTACAAGCCTTCCGCACCGTCATAGTTTTCCTGCAATCCATAAAGCCTTGCCCGCGCAAGCAGATAGGCATCATCATATACCCCCGAAGAGAGATAATTCCCCAGAAAAATTTCTGCCTCCTCATATGCCTCTTCTTCCATAAATCCATAAGCAAGTCCAATATAGACATCCTCCAATTGCTCTGCCGATACTGTTTTCTCATCCTCTTTCCGTTCACTCCCTGTGAAAATAAATATCCCGGCAAACACTGTCGTAATTCCAAGCAGAACAAAAACAGCACTCCACACCAGCCTCTGCTTCCTGTGAACTACTATCAACAGACATACGATCACTAGCGCTGCAAGCATTCCCACGATCATCTGCAATCCCGTACCCATAATCCCCCTCCTTCTCATTTGTACACTGTCTCACTTTGTTTCCTCTTCTATATACGAAATTTCTCTCACCGTTTAACAGAAATAAAGTCTATCTTTATTATAACAGTTTCATTTTCTGACGTCATTATTTTTCTATGTAGGAAACAGACAAATTCATGCCGTGACCAAAACAGGGGGGCACAAATTTAAGAAGCAGGAAACCTTTCGATTCCCTACCTCTTCATCTGTGAATATACATTCTGATCTGTTCAGGATCTTCCTCACCCTGAACCATACAGAAAAATTCCCATCCATATTTTTCATAAAAATCTGTAAGATCCGTGATCAGATAGAGTGGTGTGATCCCTTTCCGCTTCATATCTGCTACAACTGTATGCAGCAAATGTCCTGCAATTCCTTGCCCTCGATATTCTTTTTCGGTATATACGCACATACATTCGGTGTAAGATCTTTTTTGTTATGAATGCAGAGTAGACATCAACATCCTCACTTTCTTCTCCTTGTCCACCCAGTCTACACCGCCTTCGCTGTCGGCAATGTACCCATCCAGACTCATTGCGATAAATAAATTTACTTTTCTCATAACACTGTCCTCCAACTTCTGCTTTATCTGTCTGCTCATTTCACTTCTGTTTTCTATAGCCGAAAATAATTTATCTTTTCTTTTTCGGCTTCGGTGCTGGTAATTCATCATACATAACGTGAAACAGACCTGTTAAAAACTCCTTACTGTCAACTTCTTCGACCAACAGCATCTCTTTCGCTCCATCATAAGGCAATTCATACGAAGCTGTTGGCATATAACTAATTGCTGATTTCACTGGTTTTACAAGTAATCTATCATCATAGATACCGCCTACAATCTTACCATGATAGTAAATAATAAATTCTCCCATCATAGTTCGATAAGTAATTTCTTCCAGATCCGATAACTGCCCTAAAACAAATTCTAAATATTCTTTACTTGATGCCACTGCTAAACCTCCAAAGTCAAATTCATGTGTGCTTCCACGCTCTTCGTAAGACTGGAATTTACCAACGCTTCATATTCTTTTTAAACTTATTAACATATGCAGACTTTAATTCTTCAGATGAGATATTGTAACATAATAAAATATCATTGTAATACATCAATACATCTGCTAATTCTTCAATCAAATCCTTTCTCAAATCCTCATCTTGACTAGCTTTTAATCCGCTATGCTTTTTTACAATATCAATTACTTCGCCAATTTCTCCAATCATCCATAATAATTTGTTTTGCCCTACTTCAGCAGAAATACCTTCCCATTTATCTTTGTATTTTTCTTGTAGCATTCTTTGCATCTCTTTCATTTCATTGATTGTAAATTCACTCATATAAATGCTCCTCCAAATTCTTTTGATACACTTTTAACTTCAAATTTTCTTAGTTCCATAAACCGAAATTTATCTCTCAGTTAGTAAACCTAATCACTTGATGATCAATATCGACCGTTGCATCAACGCCAAAAGGAATGATACAACGTGGCTGTGCATGTCCAATATTGATATTGCACACTATGGGCAAATGCGAATTATCGATTACATCTACCAATACTTGCTTATATTCCTGCTCATAAGTACCATCCATCGGTTTGCCTATAAGGATACCTGAAATCACATCAAAAATGCCGGTTTCTTTTAACGCCATTACTGCTTTCCTGTATTTTTTAGGAGACATCTTTTCTTCACTAGATTCTAATAGAAGAATCTTACCAGCCCAATCCTCTTTATCTGGGAATAGTCTATATTTATTGCAAAGAAGTGGCATATCAGCATGGCAATCTCCATTGAAAAAATCATAAATTGAATCAATGCACCCCCCAAGAATCTCTCCTGAGAAAACAGGATTGCCTTGTAGCAATTCAAAACCATGATCGGAATGAGATTTTAAAGGTATACCAATCTGATCAATACCGTAATCCGTCCTTTCTTCATACCAGATGTCGCTAGGTCTAACTTCTTTTATTGTTCCAGTACTTATCAGCTCTTGAAAATACTTTTTTGTATAGGGGAGCATGTCTTTGTCCAGCTCACAGACGTCCGAAAGAAAAGACTGCCCATAGAACGTTTTCATTCCCACTTTATGGAACATGAAATGATTTATCGTCGTATCAGAAAAGCCAAGAAACACTTTATTTGAGACTGCATCAACCAGTTCATTATGTTCAAACAGGTAAGGAAGTAAGCGATATGTATCGTCTCCACCAATTGCACAGAGAATCATATCAATCTCCGGAACATTTAGAGCTTGTAATAAATCGGTCGCACGCTCTGCAGGATGGTCTTTGACATATTCAATTCCTTTAAGGGCATGAGGCATAAAAGTAACGGTTATCCCAAAGTCATTTAACCTTTTAATTCCGATATCAACTTCATGCCTTACAAAATCTTCACCGATTGTCCCGCTTGACAAACTGACGATGGCGATATGCTTTATCATAATATTCTCCTCCACAAATATAATTTTTCCAGTTCAGAAAACTGTATTATCACTCGATAAGCCCATATTCCTGATACTTTTTCCAATATCTTTTTGTAAAGTATATGATTTCCAAAATACTGACGGTATGTTTTAGGTTTATCTTTTCCTTGGTTTTGAGTTTTTCAATCTATTCTTTTTCATATTCAAACTGTTTTTGTATTCAGGTACATAAACACAAATGGTATCATCTGAATGTGGAGAAACCGTATGAAAAATTTGAGCTGTAATGCCGCCCAAATCCAAAGTCATATTATCAGAAAATGCTATATCTGAGATCATAATATTTAATTTGTTCTGTCCACAATATTCTTTTTCAAAATGAACATCTTCTTTTTTAGGATTTCGATATAGTTGGGCTTCTTTGCCTATTCTTGCTGCTCTTTTAGAAGCTCTTTTGTTTCGTCCACCTTTCAGGTAATAACTCCGGATCATAAAAACTCTTTTCCTCGCAAATCCATTTTAGTTAAACCAACTACTAACAATCCAATAAAAACTACCGTGTTCACAAATAGCAGCAGAACAATACTTTTTACCACCCCGAAAGTAAACAGTATCGAGAAAATTTCTATTGACAACACAATAAAACACATATAATTTGTTAAATACTCCGTTACAATTTCTCCATGATAATTGTTCATCTGTAATTTTACATAGATAAAAGGCTTTAGTAGATAGCGAATTACGATGCATAAAACTGGACAAATAAAAATCCAGTTTTTATTTACCAAAGATGTTGCCACTCCATTACTCCATTGTACCGGAATTTCTGTCGGTAACTTAGAATAAGAGAATCCTCCAATCATCAAGCATAGTACAATAATAATTGTCCAAGTAAGCATACTCCCCCATATATACAAAAAGCTGACCGAATCTAATTTGAAAACAGCCTGATGGTCGTTCCAATAATCTTCCAATTCTGTTACATATTGTTCCACCTGTAATTTTTCATAACTAATGCTTTCTTCCTCCAACATTTTTTCACACATGAATCTCGCCTTATCCAAATCAATCATCTGATTTTTTAATACTTCATTCTGCTTTTCAACCATTTCCTGCAATGTTACTTTCTCAGACATAATACGTCGTATATCCTCGATAGAAATTCCCAATGTACGTAGATATGCAATCTTCTTTATATTTTCCACATCATTTTCAGAATAATCTCTATAACCATTCTTTTCGTTTCTGGAAGGCTCAATGAGTTTTTCCTTTTCATAAAAACGGACATTAGAACGCGATAAACTTGTTCGTTCTTCTACTTCTTTTATCGTCATATTATGCACCCCTTTCAAGCAACTCTTTTTATTATCTTAAGAATAAGCTATAAACAAGGTTTACAGTCAAGCATTTTTTCAAAACCACACCATTTCCGCTGAATTTTTTTCATGCCAGAGAAGGCAAACAAGCAATAAGACCCCTCAAACCAATACTTGATATAGTAAAATATGATTATACACAAATCGACAATTCCTATTTTACACTGTTACGCTTTAGTTCCCCACAGCCTGAATAGCCCCATACTTTGTATATGGAAGATATTCTATTCTTAGATATTCATTTTTATCAATATATCCCGAAAATATAGTAATTTCTATTTCCTCGTCTGTCACTTTATCATGTAGAAAAATACTTCTTCTTTCCGAAGATAGATTCGCACCGCCATGAGATTGTTCCGTGACATATCCTTCCGCATAACAATACTGTTTGTTTATGATATAAGGCATATCTAAAGCAACATCTTTCAAATATAAGATTAAGAGAATAGTAGCTATCATAAGAAGACTATTAGCCAATCGAAGAATTTTTATATCATTTTTTCCAGTATAATCTTTTTCTATCACTTCTTTATCAAAAAATATCGAATACACAAACTTTCTCTTTTTAATTAGATAAACGATACAAGCCATGAAAGCTATAACAAATAATGAAACTCTTGTAAATAATCTAAATATGGCAAAATTCATTCTATCCCCACCTGATATTCTTATTTACAGTGCTACCTTTTTCCATTTTCTAATCTTAGTTCGAAAAGTTTCGAAAGGCGCAACCGTATTAACATGAATGAACTTGTAGACTTCCCATACCGCTGTTTTTGTAGCATCATCAGCCCATTTTCTCATATGCGGCTGAAATAGTTCTTTCTCGCTCATTGAATCAATCATGGTATGGATCGATGCAATATTTTGTTTTAATTGATCTTTTAATTCTGCTAATGATAAATATGCGTAAGTATCCGTAAACCATTGATATAAATCGCCTAGCTGATTCCACTTAAATAGTTCGGATGGGGTCTGCACTTTTCTTCCTTGTTTCTCATCATTTTCCCATTTCAAAACTAATGTCGTCCATCCAACCTGATAAGCAAGATTTTCTGCCGGGGTTCTGTCCACTTCAATTACTCTCTTATCTTTTAAAGATTCCGGAATATCATCAAATTCGGAAATATACTTTTCAAAACTTTTATTGATTTCATTTTTTAATTCTTCTTTATCCTTGTATGTTCTCAAAATATCTTCTCCTTAAATTCTAATCTGTTTAATAACATGATATCTCTTCAAATTTATAATTGGATCAGCACAAATAGTAACACACTTAAAATCAGTATGATCAAACCTGTTACAATAAATACAGCAGCTATCGTGCTTCCCAGAACAGGTCTGTCCACATAACATCTTTTCGGATGATCGGGATTATAGTAAACGGTCATCTTGCTGCCAATAGGCCACAGCTGTTCTGCTAATTCACGCAAGTTTGCAATCGCTCCCGTTTTTATATGCAGCCAGCCTTTTTCATCTTCATAGACGCCTGACGCTACATGTACGGATAGTCCAGATATCCTCTTTGTCAATATCCCACGAAATTTTTTCTTTGCTGTGTAACGATTTCCATCCACAACATATTCCACGATCGGATTCATACTTCCGCCACCCGGAAACTGGTATTACACAACAGTGCCTTCTATCTTTTTCATACACTGCTTCGTTTGTTTTCTTGTCACAAAAGTTATCATCACTCCAGAGAAAATGAAAAGTACTCCTACCCCTCCAACCAATAGAAATCCTAACCATGCTATTTGTATTTTTGATATGATATCCGTCCTTTCCATAACCGGTAAATCAAATAAACAACGAGTGGAATTGCCCCGACTGCCCCGGCAAGTGTGTAAATAGGCCAGGTAAGAAACCCAATAATAATTTTAGGAGCAGCTGAAGTCAGCCACTTTTTAGCGATATGGGAGAAAAATATCAATCCCGCAGGTATCCCGGAAAAAAGCATTCCAAACGAAATGATGCTCCGCGGAAATCCGATCGGTTCCGGAACCGGCATGTCTTGACTTGCCCAAAATGCAATATATTCGGGATCATTGACTTGTTTCATCTGCGTAACTGCTACAAAATAGCCGATCACGCACCCTAAAATCAAAAATGTGAAAATATATAAAATCTGTTTTTTCTCTTTTTTCATACTGGATATCCTTTCCTTTTTCTTACCAATACCGGTAAACCGGCATTTTACTCAGGTACATCTATGGAATAACTCAGGCAGTCGCCTCTCTTATCGCTCTTTAAATCATTGTAATACCACATATAGGTCACTCTGCCATATTCATCAATTTCAATGACACCGTCCGGCTTTTGTCCTTCAATTTCTAATGTATAGATTTCTTTTTCATGCGCATATACAAACACAAAACGAGTATCCGGATAGTTTGGATTTAAGTCTTGTTGAAAATCACTCAATGTTAAAATAGAATGAAGAAACTTATGAAAATCTGAGCTATATCTACTGTCCGGCTTCGCAGTAACTTGTGTGGAAGTGATAAACGCATAGCGTGTATTTCCATTTTGTATTTGCTTTTTTAAGCGTGCGAATACGAATCCCTGCACCGGATCATCGTTTGTTCCCGCCCGATAAAAAATCGTATCATACTGCTCACCATTCCATATATGAAAAGTTTCATCCACATGATTAAGAAAATCATCCGGAACGGAAATTTCCTCATTTTCTTCTTTCAGAGCAGAATGTAAAATAGCTTTTTCAATAGAGTCGTAATAGGTAAGCTCTGAATCATTTTTATCATAATCACTCATCGTAAATGCTACATACTCATTATCTTTATTTTCCTCCTCTGGAATATAAGTATAACGACCATTTTCAATGTGATCATCATATTCAAAATCAACAAATAATCCAATACCTATCAGAACTACAAAAATCAGAAAAACGATTCCAATAAGGATGAACAATATTTTCAAAAATTTTTTCATGGAATATCACTTCCTTGTCCTACTGTTTTTTATATTTCTTCTCGATAAACAAGCTATAAATTACCATAAATACTATCGTTTCAATCATTACACCAAATACTGACAGCAAAATATATGGAGTATTTTGAGCACTTAATAAAGGCATTCCTAACACAACAAAAAGCATTCCATAGAAAATAAACAATTTACCCAGTGCATGATTATATCCCTTTATATCTCTTACTGGAAAAGCCTTCATGTTCGCCCAAAAAGCAACCGTCTTTTTTGAAAAATAAGCACATACTCCTATGCCAATCAGAATACAACCAACGATTGCCCATACTATAAATCCTATCATTCGTCCGCCCATATCATATCCTCGATTTCACAAATTTAAATTCATCTCTCCATATTACTGGAATTTATTTATGTTTTACTCTACTGATTCTACTGATAAGTTCTTCAGCAATAGCGCTAAGAAACATACAAATACCACACACTACTCCCATATAAATTTCTATTGTTTTGCCAATGTACTTTGTTCCTGATTTTGTCAGTTCATAAATAGGTATTCCAAATATTTTAACAGGCAATGTATCTACACTTGTGCTATATACATTAATGTCTCCAAAATAAATTGCGACACTCATCAATATTATTGCGACTACAAATCCAATTACCAACACAACTATGATTTTTATTTTTTCTTCATTTATTTTTACCTCATCAGATTCTAATTTAAAATATCAGCACTTGGAAATCTTCTTCATAGTATCTTTTCTAATTTGTTCCCTCAAATCAGACAAGTATTTGGAAAATCCCACTCTGTCATCCGCATAGGTTAAATTTAATTCAAACTCATTTTCAGACCATGTCGAAATATCAGAAAAATTATGTTGGATCAACGCCTCCAGGCTATCAATTGCTTTATAGATTTTGGCTTCTATTGTCTGCTTTTCTGCCATTTCCTTATACAAGTCTTTCATTTCCTTTTTAGTTGCTTCCGGCAATGTATCTATCCAGGCATTCAGCAGATGTTCTTCTGTATCTTCATGTTCTTTTGTTTTTCTAAATGTAGGAATATCACCCGTAAAACATTCCCCTAGATCATGTATAATACACATTTGGATAATTTTATTTATATCGGCATCTGGAAATTCATTTTTCATAAAAAATGCCATGAGAGTCATCATCCAACTATGTTCAGCAACACTTTCCTGACGTCCTTTCGATGTATAACAATGTCTGGTCGTATCTTTCAACCTCTCTGCTACAGCCAATGCCTGCAATAATTCTTTTTCTTCCATCTTAATTTCTCCTTCAAATCCTGATTTCCTATTTTTATCAGCTTTCTAAATTGGAATTTATGAACTTAATACTGTTACCAACGATAAATATCTTTCTGTTTTTTTCTTAATATCATCTTCACTAACACCATAAAAGATATACAAATCTTTTGAAATTTTTTGAAATTGTTTCATTACTTTCTTATTTCCAGAATACGATATCGCGAATATATTCCAAATATAATCTATATTCATTTCAAGAGAATCATCACCTATTCTTATTTCATATAGATGGAAGTTCATAGGAATTACATTATCTGGCATTTCGGCAATCATTTCTCTTCGTGCCTCTATTTTATAAAGATATTCTCTAATAGATTTTTCGTTGTAAATATTCGGCTTTGGAATATCCTTCATTTCACCTAAAATTTCTGGTTTATGCTGTAAAATCAAACTCTCCTTTAGATTGTTTTGTTGTTCAATATATTTTCTCTCAGATGAATTAGTTTCAATTAGATTGTAGCTATTCTTTGCATATTGTACTAACTCATCAAGAGTATGTTCGCCTGCAACTACTTTCTTCTCTGCTCTCTTACGTTTAAATCTGTAGAGAATACTTCGTATCCTTACTTTTAGAGGTCTTTTCTGTGCTCTACCAGCTATAAAAATACTTGTTGGACCATCTGCACCACCTATTATTGAAACTCCACTTTTACTTTTTCCTTTCATAAATGTTCATCCTCGCAACTTCAAATTTTGTTATTTAGATTTATCCTTGAAAAAGCCAATTAAAATTAAAGCAATACCGAGAATTGCTACTGGAATATAAATAACATTAGGTATATGATAAACAAATCTATCAATTCCAGACATAACAATATAAATAATAATTCCCACACTGATTAAAATGCTTTTATCTTTCATAGTTGGTCTCCTTTACACCTTTCAAATTTATCATTCTCTCTAACATAAATTATATCACGCTAAAAATGAACAGTCATTCTTTTTCAGTTATCTAATTAAAATTCATTATATATAGAAAAAGACACTATATTTCAAGTGTCATTCTCTTATACAACAGTATTCTGCAAGCAGGTAAACACAGGTTATTCCTTAATATCCTTTTGTTTGGGAAACTCCGTTCTCCCATTTAGATATTGTTTGTTCTTCTGTCAAGTAAGGACTAAAAAAAATTATAATTTTTTTATTTCTGCACAAGTCCGTATATCAACCACACTTATGCATAGTCTGCGTATCTAAAAAACCGCTGTCAAACTTCCAACAGATTTCTATTCTATTATCGGAATATACTTTCACTTTGTCAATCAGCTTCTCTTTTATTTCTTCCGTAAGTTCCATCTGATCAGCGTAACATTTCAACTGACTGATATTCTTTTCTATCTGTTGATGATTTTCCTGCTGTATTTCCTGTCTGCTCTGAAGCTCCTGCAACCATTGTTCCAATCTTGCAGTTTCTTCATCATATTTCTTCTTTTCCATAAGGAAATCTTCTCTGGATAACTTACCATCTGTGTACTGTTCATAGAGTGGCATCCAAGTCTTTTTCAATGTGGCAATGGACTTTATCAAAGTAGTAATTCCACTGGTTGCATACCACTTTCGAAATCCATACAACACATGCTCTCTGTATTTCTTCTGCTTTCGCCTGTAATACACCCGTCTCCATAGCTTCATCCACACGTATTCATCAAGCTGTTTAAATCGTTTTGTTGAGTTTCCATGCTGAAAGTAATTTCTCCATCCTCTTATAAGTGGATTTAATTTCTCCACCTTTTGCTCCAGACCCTCATAGGCTGACTTTCTGCAAGTAATTACTCTGATTGCGTCCTTCACCTTTTTCATCGCCTTTTTACTAGGCATCATATAAGGCAACTTTCGTCCGCTTTTGGTTTTACCAAACTTCTGGTAACGGAATCCAAGAAAGTCAAAGCTCTCCTTATTCATATCTATAACCTTTGTTTTTTGCGGATTCAATGTCAGTTTCAACTTAGCCATTATTCTTTTCAGATGCTCAAACGCTAATTCTGCATCTTTTCTTGTTCTGCACACAATCACTGCATCATCTGCATATCTGACTATGACGCCCAGTTCTTTATGATTTTCCCAGTAGGAGTCCAATACATGAAGATAGATATTTGCTAACAACGGACTAATGACTCCTCCTTGCGGTGAGCCTTTTTCCGTTGGATAATATTTCCCATTTTCAATGACTCCTGACTGTAACCACTGTCTGCATAACTTAATGACCCTTCTATCACTGATGCGACGATTTAATAATCCCAGTAGTATTTCATGATTGATGTTGTCGAAGTATCCCTGTATGTCCGCATCTACTACATACCAGTTTTTATATAATTCTTTTTTCACTTTTTCTGTAGCCTGTTTTGCATCTCTTTTAGGACGGAATCCATAAGAACTATCCAGAAAATTTGCTTCAAAGATAGGTTCTATCACTATCTTACAGGCTTGTTGCACAATCCTGTCTCTAATAGTCGGAATCCCCAATGGTCTTTGCTTCCCATCCGGTTTTGGAATGTATACTCTCTTTACCGGTTTAGGTCTGTATTTCTTATTCTTTAAATCCTCTTGAATATCCAACAAGTATTCTTCTACTCCGTATTCCTCAATCATTTCAAAGGTAATGCCGTCAATCCCAGCGCTCCCCTTGTTTTCTCGCACTTCTTTCCATGCCCGCCACAAAATATCCAGGCGAAAGATACGGTCATACAACGCATGAAATCTGCGTTGCTTATCCTTTTTGGCTGTCAGGTATAGATTACGTTGAAGTTGTCGTGATTTTTCTGTTGAGTGTTGTTGTCCAATATTTGGCATGCACTATCCCTTACCTTCCCGTTAATCTTGATTAAAGCAGAGCCCCTTTTCTCCCATTGTTTTTCTTACCAATAGTTCATAGATACTATGGGCTCCTCCGACTTCTCATACCACTTCTCAAGAAATTTCGCATGCGTGCTTATATCCTCAGTTACATACTTGTGGTTATATGATGGTATGAGATCTCTTCTGTTCCGTTATCAACTTTCATAACATTCCGCTCCCTCTACACCGAAGGGTTCCTCAATGCTGTACTCCAGTATCCCCACATCTTCCATGGTCTTCGTCAGAAAGTCAGTGACTCGACTCCCTCTTGTCCCTTACAGGGCTAACGTAACGATGCTACAGGATTCACTTTATGTTACGGACTGCTATTTTGCACCTGTTTCTCACAGGCATACCTCGCTTCAACACAGTCGGTCACCCAAAAGCATTGGAGGTTCGCTACAAGGCTCACTGGCGATTACCTTGACCAGACTTTCACTGGCAAGCTGATAACAGCTTGCAGAACACACAACTTTCATCCATTAGCGACGTGCGCCGCAAGGCGCACCCAGAAAACGGATGGCAACTATCAGTCACCACCCGTTTTCTTCAGAACGCTGTTAATATTCAGTTATTTATATACAAATCCTGGCATCGGCTCAATTTTAAACTGATTCCTATGATGCAGCGAATCTATCCGTGCCTTTGTTTCCATATTCTTTATAACGCCATGTCTTATATACTCATCCAGCTCTGCATAGGTAAACCCCAGATTTTCCTCATCTGTTTTCCCGCAAAGTCCATCAATAGGAGTCTTTTCAACCAATTCAGCAGGCAGTCCCAACTCCATTCCGATCTTCTTAACCTCTGTAACAGTCAAATTACACAGTGGGCTGAAATCACCAGCACCATCTCCATAGCGAGTTGCATATCCTACCCAGTCCTCAGACAAATTACAGGTATTTGCCACCCTGCCATTCATGCTTTGTGATACTGCATACAATGTTGTCATACGCACTCTGGCTGGAAGATTGGTCTTTGTCTGTACAGAAATTTCCGGCAAAATCCCGATACTTTTTGTAACTGCATCAACAGACTCCTTTATATTTACTATAAAGTATCTGATACCCAGATGTTGCACAAGCCTGTACGCCATATCAATATCCCCCTGTTCCCCACACGGCATCAAGACTCCGATAACACGCTCTTTTCCCAGTGCTTCCACACATAAAGCGGCTACAACAGAACTATCTTTTCCACCGGAAATTCCTACAACTGCATTACAGTCCTGTCCGTTCTGTTCAAAAAAATCTCTGATCCAGTCAATACAGTCCTTTGTTACCTTTCCTGCATCGAACATCTCCTGCACCTCTTTTCTCATTTTGAAAGCAGCTTTACAAGCCTTTCTGCCGCTTCTTTTGTATCTTCCGGTGAGCCAAAAGTTGAAAACCGGAAATAGCCTTCTCCACAGGCTCCAAACCCTTCTCCCGGTGTTCCCACAACCTGAATTTCATGTAACAGATAATCAAAAAACTCCCAGCTTCCCATTCCATTTGGACACTTCATCCAGATATATGGAGCATTCTTTCCTCCGCAATACCAGATTCCAAGCTGATCAAGCGCTTTCATCAGCACCTTTGCATTTTTCTTATAAATACGGATATTTTCGTGAATCTGTTTCTGTCCTTCCTCCGTAAAAACTGCTGCCCCACCTTTCTGAATAATGTAAGACACACCATTTGTCTTTGTTGTACGATTGCGTACCCACATTTCATTCAGGTTCATTCCACTCCGTTTCAATGCTTTTGGTATTACCGTATATCCAAGTCTGGTTCCCGTAAAACCGGCAGTCTTGGACAGCGAGCAGATTTCAATCGCACATGTTTTTGCTCCATCCAGTTCAAAAATACTATGCGGAAGAGTTTCATCCTCAATAAAAGCCTCATATGCTGCATCAAAGAGAATCACGGAACCATTCTCATTGGCAAAATCTACCCATGCCTGAAGCTGATTACGTGAAAAAACGGCTCCGGTAGGATTGTTTGGTGAGCATATATAGAGTAAGTCTGCTTTTATTTCTTCGCTCGGCTCAGGCAAAAAGCTATTTTCTTCCCCGGAAGCCAGATGGACAATCTTCCTTCCTGCCATCACATTCGCATCCACATACGCAGGATAAGCCGGCTCAATCACCAATGCAGAACCGGAACGTTCAAACAAGTCTAAAATATCCCCAAGCTCATCGCTTGCTCCACTTGAAACAAACACCTCGTCTGAGGACAAAGAAACGCCTCTGTTTTCATAATACTTTGCAATCGTATCCCTCAAAAATGAGGCACCACACTCAGGCATATATCCATGAAAACTGCTTTTTGAAGCCTGATCATCCACAGCCTCATGCAATGCCTTGATTACGGCATCGCATAATGGCAGTGAAACATCTCCAATACCCATTCTTAAAAGCTTTACTCCCGGATGCTGCTCTACATAAGCCTTGGTTTTCTGAGCAATATTGTAAAAAAGATAGGAATCTTTTAATTCGCTGTAATGCATATTTGGTCTGATCATGTTATTCTCCTCCCTGTATGATTCGATATCTAATAATTCTGATGGACAATTCGCCCAATGCCCTTGCAAAAAGAATTCTTGAATGAAGTCTCTTTCCAAGTTTTCTATGAGATTTTGTCACATTATTTCCGTGCAGCCTGTGTTCTAAGACGGTATATTCCAAATGAACGCTGCTTTTCAATAAATTTGCTGCCATGGCAATCCATGTATCATGGGATTCCATATACTTTGGAAACGGTAAGATAACTTCTTTCAATTCCCTCTTGAATGCCATGGCACATCCATAATAAGATGCCTTCCCTCCAAATATTCTGGAGATATTTAGCATATAGTTACAGGAGTCTTTTGCCTGTAATCAATCAAAAGTTTTCTTACTCCTGTTTCCCCGTTTGTCTATGACAACCATATTTCCTGTAACAAGCATAACCGAATATCGCTGTATTACATGAAGCATTTTTTCCAGGCAATCCTTTCATTCAGCATCTATCGTAGATATACCAATGGTCACTTCCTCCAGCACATCTAAAAGTACCTTTACCGTGTCCAGAGATGTCAGCATGGTAATATTGTTCTGTGTTGCCGCACTTCGGATTGCAACACCATCTTCATAATGAACACCGGAAAGAATTGCACGGGTATTGATGACATAGCTGACGTATCCTGCACGGATCGCATCCAGTATCTCACTGCTTCCTTCCGATGGTTTCCCCAGTATACGGGTACGGATTCCATGCTGTTTCAAATGCTCTCCCGTAAGAGAGGTTGCTTCTATATTAAAGCCCATATCATAAAAGCGTCTGATAAGCGGAAGGGCTTCGTCTTTATCCTCATCTGCAAGCGTCACAATGACTGTTCCATAATTCTGCACACGAATACCGGAAGCAATCATGGCTTTATACATTGCCCTGTGAAGCTTCTTATCATATCCGATTGCTTCTCCCGTTGATTTCATTTCGGGTGACAGGTAAGCATCCATACCACTTAACTTTGCAAAGGAAAATGCAGGCACTTTCACATACCACCTCTTCTTTTCTTCGGGATAGCTCACAGTAATCCCCTGCTCCTTCAGGCTCTTTCCAAGAATGACTTTCGTTGCAATATCAGCCAATGGATATCCGGTTGCTTTTGACAAAAATGGAACTGTTCTTGAAGAACGCGGATTTACCTCAATGATAGATACATTCTCCTGTCTGTCCACGATAAACTGGATATTAAACAGTCCCACAATGCCAATGCCAATACCTAGTTTTTTCGCATAGTCCAAAATCGTAGCCTTTACCTTATCTGAAATGCTAAACGTCGGATATACACTGATGGAATCGCCGGAATGAACCCCTGTCCTTTCTACCAACTCCATGATTCCCGGAACAAATACGTCCGTACCGTCACAAATGGCATCAATTTCGACTTCTTTCCCACAGATGTATTTGTCTACCAATACCGGTTTATCTTCATCAATCTCTACCGCAGTTTTCAGATAGTGCCGCAGGTGTTCTTCCTTTGCCACGATCTGCATGGCTCTTCCGCCAAGTACAAAGCTTGGACGTACCAGCACCGGATAACCGATCTCTTCTGCCGCTTTTACGCCATCTTCTATATTCGTTACAGCCTGTCCTTTCGGCTGTGGGATAGAAAGCTCTGACAACAGCTTTTCAAAAGCATCTCTGTTTTCTGCTTTTTCGATTGCAGCACAGTCCGTGCCAATCAGCTTCACCCCACGTTCCTGCAGTGGATTTGCCAGGTTGATTGCAGTTTGACCGCCAAGTGATGCAATAATTCCATCCGGCTTCTCCATTTCGATCACATTCATAACATCTTCTACGCAAAGAGGCTCAAAATACAGCTTGTCGGATGTGGTATAATCTGTAGACACAGTTTCCGGATTATTATTGATGATGATCGCCTCATATCCGGCTTCTTTAATGGTTTTCACTGCATGTACCGTGGAATAATCAAACTCCACGCCCTGACCGATACGAATAGGACCGGAGCCCAATACAATGATTTTCTTCCTGTCTTCCACGATCGATTCATTTTCATCCTCATAAGTAGAATAAAAATAAGGAACATAGCTTTCAAATTCCGATGCACAGGTATCAATCATTTTATAGACTGGGAAAATGCCATGTGTCTTACGCATTTCATAAATGTCCGTTTCCATCATATTCCACAGCCACCCAACTGCTCTATCTGAGAAGCCTGCCTTCTTTGCCTGATACAAAAGCTCTCTGTTACCGGTACACTGCTTCAATTCTTTCTCCATATCAATGATTTTTTTCATCTTATCAAGGAAGAAACGGTCAATGCGTGTCTGCTCCCTGATATCGGAAACCGATTCGCCCATTCGGAGCAACCGGGCAATGGCAAAGATACGGTCATCTGTGCCGATTTTGATATATTCCATCAAAGCCTTTTTATCTTCTTTTTCAAACTTTTCCATATACAGATGATTTACGCCTGTTTCCAGAGAACGGATTGCTTTTAACAGACTCTCCTCAAAGGTTCTGCCAACACTCATGACTTCCCCGGTTGCTTTCATCTGTGTACCCAGCTTCTGATTTGCATCGGTAAATTTATCAAATGGAAAACGCGGCATTTTTGTTACCACATAATCCAGTGCCGGTTCAAAGGATGCAGGCGTATTTACCAGCATAATCTCATCCAAAGTCATTCCCACACTGATTTTTGCCGATACCCTTGCAATCGGATATCCGCTTGCCTTTGATGCCAATGCAGAGGAACGGGATACGCGCGGATTTACCTCTATCAGATAATACTGAAAAGAATCCGGATCAAGTGCAAACTGTACATTACAGCCTCCCTCCACCTTCAAGGCACGGATGATTTTCAAAGCACTGTCACGGAGCATCTGATATTCTTTATTCGTCAGTGTCTGTGACGGACATACCACAATGGAATCTCCCGTGTGGATTCCTACCGGGTCCAGATTTTCCATATTGCAGATCGTGATTGCTGTGTCATTGGCATCACGGATCACTTCATATTCAATTTCTTTAAAGCCCTTGATACTTTTTTCTATCAGCACCTGATGAACCGGTGACAAAGCAAGGGCATTTTTAATCAATCCCAGGAACTCCTGCTCATCATCTGCAAAGCCGCCGCCGGTTCCGCCAAGGGTAAATGCCGGACGAAGCACCACCGGATATCCGATATTCTCAGCAGCCTTTATGGCTTCCTCCACCGTATTGGCAATGACAGACGGAAGCACCGGCTCTCCTAAGCTTTCACAAAGCTCTTTAAAGAGTTCTCTGTCCTCTGCCCTTTCAATGCTCTCACTGCTGGTTCCCAAAAGCTCCACACGGCACTCTTTTAAAATGCCTTTTTTCTCAAGCTGCATTGCCAGATTAAGTCCGGTCTGACCACCAATTCCCGGTACGATGGCATCTGGACGCTCATGACGGACAATCTTTGCAACATATTCCAATGTCAACGGTTCCATATACACCTTATCTGCAATGGTGGTATCTGTCATAATCGTTGCCGGATTGGAGTTGCATAAGACAACCTCATACCCTTCTTCTTTCAGTGCAAGACATGCCTGGGTCCCTGCATAGTCAAATTCTGCCGCCTGACCAATCACAATCGGACCGGAACCAATGACAAGTATTTTCTTCAAATCAGTTCTTTTCGCCATCTTTTGTTCCCTCCATCATTTCTATAAACTGTTCAAACAGATAACCGCTGTCCTGCGGGCCCGGTGCGCTTTCCGGGTGATACTGCACACTAAACACCTTGTCCTCCTCACAGGCAACACCTTCTACTGTCTGATCCAGCAGATTCAGGTGCGTTACTTTCAATCGGGTATTCGCAAGACTTTCCCTGTCCACTGCATAGGAATGGTTCTGGGAGGTAATCTCTATCTTTCCTGTCAGAAGATTTTTTACCGGATGATTTCCTCCCCTGTGTCCAAATTTTAACTTATAGGTCCTTGCCCCATATGCAAGGGAAATGATCTGATGACCAAGGCAGATTCCAAAGATCGGATATTTTCCCCGTAAGCCTCTCACCAGTTCTATGACCGGCTGCACATCCATCGGGTCTCCCGGACCATTAGATAAAAAGATTCCGTCCGGCTTCATTTTTTCTATTTCTTCCATAGAGGTATTCCATGGAAATACCGTCACATTGCAGCCTCGTCTGTTAAAACTCCTCACAATATTCTGCTTCATTCCACAATCAATGGCGGCCACATGATATTTCTCATCCGGAATCCGATATTGCTGAATCTCTTTTCTGCTCACAAAAGCTACTGCATCTTTTGGTATATCATAGGAACTCAATTTGCAAAGTCCCTCCTGCAGAGAAGTATCAGCATCTGTAATCAATACTTTTCTGCTTCCCAAATCACGAATAGAACGTATCAGCTTTCTGGTATCAATTCCATAAATTCCCGGAATCCGGTATTTCTCCATGATTTCGGATAATGTATATTTACTGCGGAAGTTGGATGGCTGATCGTTATAATCCCTTACAACCAATCCTCCAATCGTCGGTGTTTCTGTTTCAAAATCTTCTTCTGCAATCCCATAGTTACCAATCAGCGGATATGCCATCACAACAGTCTGGTAGGTATAGGACGGATCAGAGATGATTTCCTGATACCCAACTGGAGAGGTATTAAATACGATTTCCGTGATTCTTTCATCAAAGGAACCAAAACCATATCCATAATACTCACTGCCATCTGGGAAAATCAGTTTTCTGTCAAATTTTTTCATAATATATGTCACCCCTCTATCTAAACCCGTTCAGACAGTTTCCTTTCAAAACGGTCTTTACGGAGATCTGCCGGAATTTTGGTTGGATATTCTCCGTTAAAGCAGGCAGCACAATAATCCTCGCTGTCAATCAGCTTACTCAGCTTCTCCACCTCCAAATATCCCAAAGAATCCACTCCGATCATCTCTGCGATCTCTTCCATGCTATGATGGCATGCAATCAGATTTTCTTCTGAGTCAATGTCCGTGCCATAATAGCAGGCATGTAAGAATGGGGGAGCCGAGATTCTCATATGTATCTCTTTCGCTCCTGCGTCACGCAAAAGCTTTACAATACGTTTACTGGTTGTACCTCTTACGATAGAATCATCAATAAGAACGACTCGTTTTCCATCGATTACATTTTTCACAGGAGAAAGCTTAATCCTGACTTTGTCCAAACGTTCATTTTGTCCCGGAGAAATGAATGTTCTTCCAATATATTTATTTTTGATCAGTCCTATCCCATAAGGAATGCCGGATTTATTTGCATATCCAAGCGCTGCATCCAGTCCGCTGTCCGGAACTCCGATCACAATATCTGCGTCCACCGGATAACTTTCTGAGAGCAGCTCGCCTGCTCTCATTCGTGATTCATGGACAGATACACTATCTATGACAGAATCCGGTCTTGCAAAATAGATATACTCAAAGATACAGGTTTTCTTTTTCTGCTTACCGCAGTGTTCTTTCCTTGATTCCACTCCATTTTGACTAAACACCAGAATCTCACCCGGAAGCAGATCTCTGACAAATTCTGCGCCTACCGCTGATAATGCGCAGCTTTCTGATGCCACTACATAGGCTCCATCCGGCATCTGTCCATAACAAAGTGGTCTGAATCCATATGGGTCTCTTGCAGCAATCATCTTTGTAGCTGACATCAAAACTAATGAATAAGCCCCTTCCAGTAAATTCATGGTGTTGCTTACCGCTTCTTCTATGCTCGGTGTCATCAGCCTTTCTCTTGTAATCACATAAGCAATGGTTTCTGTATCGCTGGTGGTATGAAAAATGGCTCCTGATAACTCCAGCTTATCACGCAGCTCCAATGCATTACTCAAATTTCCGTTATGTGCCAGTGCCATCTTTCCTTTCTGGTGGTTGACTTCAATGGGCTGGCAGTTATTTCGTGTTGTCCCGCCGGTTGTTCCATATCTTACATGGCCCACTGCCATAGTCCCTTCCGGCAAATGAGATAATGTGTCTTTCGAAAACACTTCGCTTACAAGGCCCAGATCCTTATAGGAAGAAAACACACCATCATCATTCACAACGATCCCGCAGCTCTCCTGTCCTCTGTGCTGCAAGGCATACAATCCATAATAGGTAATCCCTGCCACATTTTCTTTTTGTGTACTCATCACACCGAATACACCACATTCTTCATGAATCGCCATACTCTTTTCCTCCTGCGTATTATTCTACTGTCTACTGTGACCGATTTTGCCAGATTCCTTGGCTTATAATATCACAGCCGCAATTCAGTGCAACATAATAGGCAAAAAGCTGCAAAGGAATCACTCCGAGAACCGGCTGCAAAAGGGAATGGGGCTTTGGTATCACAAATATTTCGGATGCCTGACTGCTAATCAGCTCTGCTGTCTGATCTGTCGTCATTGCGATTACTTCTGCTCCTCTGGATTTTACTTCAACAATATTGGACAAGGATTTTTCCACCAGCGGCTCATAGGTTACCATAGCAACCACCAGTGTTCCCGGTTCTATCAGAGAAATCGTTCCATGTTTCAGTTCTCCTGCCGCATAGGATTCTGAATGAATATAAGAAATCTCTTTCAGCTTTAGAGAGCCCTCCAAACCCAGTGCATAGTCCAGATTACGACCAATATAGAAAACACTGTTATGGTTGAAATATCTGGATGCCGCTTTCTGATAAAGATCCAGATCATTCATAACAACACTTATCTTTTCAGGTAAATCTTGAAGCTCCCTGATAATTGCCGCATATTTTTCTGCTGCGGAAACATCCCACTCAATCAAATGTTTTTCTTTTTCCAGCAAAAATCTGTCTCTGTCAAAGATCTGAACATCATCTGCCGTAATGACTGCCACTTCATCATCTTCCATATAAGTAACTGTCCTTGTATGTGCAAGAAGTGCAGTAACATCAGAGGCAATGTAATTTCCCTCCTGACCGTAACCAATCAGCAGAGGGGCGTCTTTTCTTGCTGCAACCATCTGTCCCGGAAAATCAGAACAGAGAATGCCCATAGCATAAGCACCTTTGATACGATTTAAAACCGCATACACTGCATCCATCAGATTGGATTTCTTCCTATAATAATATTCCAGTAACTGGACGATTACCTCTGTATCCGTATCAGAAGAAAAAACGACTCCTTTACGGATAAGAGAGTTTTTGATCTCCAGATAATTTTCTATGATGCCATTATGGACAACCGCAATCTTTCCTTCCTGCCCAACATGGGGATGTGCATTTGTATCATTTGGTTCCCCATGGGTTGCCCATTTGGTGTGACCAATGCCGATATTCCCCGACAAAGGATTTTGAGAGTCCAGCAATTCCCGCAGAACAGACAGACGTCCTTTGCTCTTTTTTACCTGTAATCTCCCATCCGCTGATACGACCGCAACTCCTGCTGAATCATATCCTCTGTATTCCAGTCGTTCCAGACCATCAAGCAATATCGGAACAGCTTCTGTCTTTCCTGCAAATCCAATAATTCCACACATTTTTTCTACTCCTCTTTTCGTTTCGACTTAATCAGCGTTTCTTTTTAATAAAGCTGCCGAAACGAATCCTTTAAACAGTGGATGAGACTGATTTGGGCGGCTCTTAAATTCCGGATGAAACTGTACGCCTACAAAAAACGGATGCTCCTTAAGTTCTACGGTTTCCACCAGTCTGTCATCCGGAGAAGTACCGCTGATCACAAGTCCTGCTCTCATCAGTTCCTCACGATATTTATTATTAAACTCATAGCGATGGCGATGGCGCTCATGGATCAGTTTGTTACCATAGCATTGTTCCATTTTCGTTCCGGCTTTAATGCTGCATGGATAGCTTCCCAGACGGAGCGTACCACCTTTATCAATTTCCTCACTCTGTCCCGGCATAAAATCAATAACCTTATGGGCACACTGTTCATCAAATTCACCCGAATGAGCACATTTAAGTCCCAGAACATTCCTTGCAAATTCGATGACGGCAATCTGCATACCTAGACAGATACCAAAGTAAGGAATCTGATTTTCACGGGCATAGTTTGCTGACAGGATCATTCCTTCGATACCACGATTTCCAAATCCGCCCGGAACGATGATCCCATCCAGACCTTCCAATATTTCCTTTACATTGTCCGACCTGATATTTTCTGAATCAATCCAGTGGATTTTCACAAACGTATTCAGTTCATACCCTGCATGGTTCATTGCTTCTGCCACAGACAGGTATGCATCATGGAGCTTTACATACTTTCCAACCAGACCGATGTGGACTTCCCGGGAACGGTTTTGGATGCGTTCCACCATCTGTTTCCAATCTTCCAGCTCCGGTTTCGGCGCATCAATGTGAAGTTCTCTGCAAACAACATCTGAAAATCCGGACTTTTCCAACATCAGCGGTGCTTCGTAGAGGTTCTGTAACGTCCTGTTCCCAATCACGCAATCCGGTTTCACATTGCAAAAAAGAGAAATTTTCTGAAAGATGGATTCTTCCAATGGTTTATCAGAACGCAGCACTATAATGTTTGGATTGATACCCATTCCTCGAAGCTCCTTGACAGAGTGCTGCGTTGGTTTTGACTTATGTTCTTCAGAGCCACTCAAATAAGGGACTAACGTCACATGGATAAATAAACTGTTCTCCCCGCCAACCTCCAATGAAATCTGACGTACTGCTTCCAGAAATGGTTGGGATTCAATATCCCCAATGGTTCCTCCAATCTCCGTGATCACTACATCTGCATCCGTCTTTTTTCCTACACGGTACACAAATTCCTTAATCTCATTTGTGATATGGGGAATCACCTGAACCGTGGAACCTAAGTATTCTCCTCTTCGTTCCTTGTTTAATACATTCCAATAAACCTTTCCAGTCGTCAGATTGGAGTATTGATTCAGATCTTCATCAATAAATCTCTCATAATGCCCCAGGTCCAGATCCGTTTCTGCTCCATCTTCGGTTACATATACTTCGCCATGCTGATACGGGCTCATGGTTCCGGGGTCTACGTTAATATATGGGTCTAACTTCTGTGCTGCCACTTTTAAGCCCCTTGCTTTTAAAAGACGTCCAAGAGAAGCGGCGGTAATCCCTTTTCCCAGACCGGATACCACACCTCCAGTCACAAATATATATTTAGTCATAATCTTTCACTTCCTTACTCAAACTCCACCATTGCCGGCGGTTTGCTTGTAATATCGTAGAGAACACGGATTGCAAGTCCGGGACCTGGAAACGGCTGGCGCATAACCATATATTCCGGAAGCCCAAGCTGTCTTCCCAGTTCTCTTACTTCATCCTTGAACAGCAAACGCAATGGTTCAATAATCTCTTTAAAATCAACAAAATCCGGCAGGCCGCCCACATTGTGATGGCTCTTTATGGTTTCTGCATTTTCTTTGCCGGATTCAATCACATCCGGATAAATAGTTCCCTGTGCCAGATAGTCCGTCCTGCCAATTTTTTTGCCTTCTTCCTCAAATACGAAGACCGTGATCCACAAAAACACAGGTGAGCTGTGAACCCACTGCTTCCGCAAACAGGGCTGCACACACAGAGGAATCCACGCCCCCCGATAGAGCCAAAAGCACCTTATCATTCCCTACTTTGCTTCTGATTTCTTCGATACAGCGATACATATAACTTTCCATCGTCCAGTCACCCACTGCACCACAGACTTTATATAAAAAGTTTCGGATCATGGTAGTTCCATTTTCTGTATGATTTACTTCCGGATGGAACTGTACACCATAATATTTTCTGTTTTCATCACAAATGGCTACATTCGGGCATTTCCCGCTACGGGCAACCAGCCTAAATCCGTCGGGTACTTTCTTCATGTAGTCGCCATGGCTCATCCATGAAATACTCTCCTCATCCAGTCCGTCAAACAGCAGACAGGAATTATCATAGAAAGTAAGTGTTTTTCCATACTCTCTGGCGTTTTCATTTTCTGCTGCCGTAACCATTCCTCCAAGATGATGGGCAAGGAGCTGACATCCATAGCAGATACCAAGAATCGGTATTCCAAGCTCAAAAATACCTTCTGCCGGATGATAAGAATTTTCTTTATATACACTGTCCGGTCCTCCAGTGAAGATAATGCCTATGGGGTCAAATGCCCGAATCTCAGAAAGGGTCATGGTATAAGGCTTAACCTCACAATAGACGTTGCATTCCCTCACCCTCCTGGCAATCAACTGGTCATACTGACCGCCAAAATTCAAAATTAGTACTTTCTGATTCTGCATCTTTCCTTTTCTCCTAAAACATTGTGATATAGGCATCACGTTCGGCGCCGACAGACACATACTTAATCGGGCACTCGATTTCCTTTTCAATATAACGGATATACTCCAATGCCGCTTTTGGAAGATCATCTACTGTTCTGCATCCGCTGATATCACACTGAAATCCCGGAAGATATTCATAGATCGGTTTTGCACATTTAAGTTCTTCGATACCGGATGGAAATGTGTCTACTCTGTTTCCATCAATCTCATACGCTGTACATACCGGTATTTTTTCCATATAAGAAAGCACATCCAGCTTTGTAAGTGCCACATAGCTGCAGCCCTGCATCTTTGTCCCATATCTGGAAGCAACCACATCAAAGCCTCCGACTCTTCTCGGTCTTCCGGTTGCTGCACCATATTCGCCCCCTGCCGCACGAAGCTGCTCCGCTTCCTCTCCAAACAGTTCACAGGTAAAAGGTCCTTCTCCCACGCAGCTTGAGTATGCTTTCATAATACCGATGCTTTCATCCAGCTTTGCAAAAGGTACGCCAGCTCCGATTGGCGCATAAGAAGCAAGGGTTGTGGATGCAGAGGTATATGGATAAATGCCAAAGTCTATATCCCTGAGTGCCCCAAGCTGTGCTTCAAACAGAATGGATTTTCTCTCTTCAATAGCGTCTCCAAGGTATTCCGTCGTATCACAGATAAAAGGAATAAAGAACTCTCCGTATTCTTTTAACCACTGAAACATTTCATCTGCCAGCACTGGTGCATGACCATATCCATGTTCCACAGTCAGGTTCTTCCATTCCACAAGACCACCAAGGCGTTCCTTTAATGCTTCCAGATGGAGCAAATCACCCATACGCAGTGCTTTTTTCATATATTTGTCTGCATATACCGGAGATATACCTCTTCTGGTAGATCCAAATTTCTTATCTAACAGTCGGTCTTCCTCCAGACAATCCATCAGCTTATGATATGGCATACAGATGGTTGCCCTGTCACTGATCTTTAAATGTTCCGGCGTTACTTCCACACCTTTTTCTGCCAGTTTCTGCACTTCCCCGTACAAATGTTCCAGGTCAATCACAATGCCCGGTCCCAGAATATTGACCGTATCTTCACGGCAGATTCCGGACGGCATCAGATTCATGACAAATTTTCCTTTTTCATTGATCACGGTATGACCCGCATTATTTCCGCCCTGATAACGAACAACAATATCATAGTTTTCGCTGAGAAGATCTACCATACGGCCTTTTCCTTCATCGCCCCAGTTTGTTCCAACAATTGATGTAAGCATATGCATTCCTTCCTTTCAGACATTCACTTGCGCTTCCACGTTCACACGCTGCTTATTTTTTTCCAGTAATGGTTTCACGGTTTCTGTTACAAACTTCTCACACTGATATTCTGCCATTCCGGTGAACTTCACCGGGTCAAGCAAAACTTCCAGTTCTATGGCAGAAAGTCCAAAGCTATCGTCATTTTTGATACGTTCTATTAAATCATTTTCATTCCCATAGAGTTTTACCTGTTCCGCTGCCATAATAGAATGTTTACGGATTGCTTCATGAAGTTCCTGTCTGTCCCCATCTTTGGTTTTTACACAATACATCAGGATATTTTCCGTCGCCATAAATGGAAGTTCTGCATCCAGATGCTTCTTAATAACTGCCGGATAGACCTTCAGCCCCCTGATTACATTGATATACAGATTTAAAATGGCATCTGTGGCCAGAAATGCTTCCGGTACAGCCAGGCGCTTATTTGCGGAATCATCCAATGTGCGTTCAAACCACTGTGAAGCTGCTGTAATAGCAGTATTTTGTAAATCACAAATCACGAAACGAGCCAGTGATGCAATACGTTCGCTTCTCATTGGATTTCTTTTATATGCCATGGCAGAAGAACCGATCTGTTTTTCCTCAAATGGTTCATCCACCTCTTTTAAGTGGCTGAGTAAACGGATATCACTGGAGAATTTTGATGCACTCTGTGCAATTCCGGACAATACCTGTAAAACCGCAAAATCAGCTTTTCGTGTATAGGTCTGTCCACTGACACTCTGACACTTTGAAAAACCGATTTTTTCTGCGATTTTCTGCTCCAGCTGTTCCACCTTTGTTTCTTCCCCATCGAACAGTTCCAAAAAGCTGGCACCTGTCCCGGTGGTTCCTTTACAGCCAAGGAGTTTTAAGTTATTCAGTTGAAAATCAATCTGTTCGATATCAAACAGCAGATCATTCATCCAAAGACAGGCTCTTTTTCCTACTGTTGTTGGCTGAGCTGCCTGAAAATGAGTATATGCAAGAGTTGGTAATGCCTTATATTCCATGGCAAATTCGCTAAGGGCTTCTATGGCATTTAACAAAAGATTTCTAATCTGTAAGAGCGCACTTTGCATGAGGATAATATCCGTATTATCCCCCACATAACAGGAAGTTGCTCCTAAATGTATGATTCCCGCCGCTTCAGGACAGGCATCCCCGAAGGTATGGACATGTGCCATCACGTCATGACGAAGCTCATTTTCGTATTGTCTTGCTTTTTCATAATCAATGTTGTCAATCTGAGCTTTCATTTCCTCAATCTGCTCATCAGAGATAGGAAGTCCCAGTTCCTTTTCACTTTCTGCAAGTGCCACCCAGAGTTTTCTCCATGTGGAAAATTTTCTATCATTGGAAAATATACTCTGCATTTCTTTACTTGCATAACGTTCACATAAAGGTGATTGATAAATATCTGTTCTCATAAAATCTATTTACTCTCCATCTCTAATCCTAATCGTTTTGCCACCTGAATATACGCATCCTCTACGCCTCCTAAATCCCTGCGGAAACGATCTTTATCCATTTTTTCTCCACTTTCCACATCCCATAAGCGGCAAGTATCCGGAGAAATCTCATCTGCAAGAATGATCTTGCCATGAAAACGGCCAAACTCTATCTTGAAATCAATCAGACGAAGGCCTGCTTTTAAATATTCCACTTTCAGAATTTCGTTAATTTTAAATGCATAATCCTTTATCGTTTTGATCTCACTTGCAGTCGCAAGCTGTAATGCTTTTGCAAAATGGGAATTGATCAGCGGATCTCCCAGTTCATCATTCTTATAAGAAAATTCAATCGTCGGCTCAGCAAGTACCGTTCCCTCTTCCACACCCAATCTTTTAGAGAAACTGCCGGCAGCCACGTTTCGCACAATTACTTCCAACGGAACAATCTCCACCCTGCGCACTGCGGTTTCTCTGTCATTTAATTCCTGAATAAAATGAGTCGGCACACCTTCTGCTTCAATTTTCTGAAACAACAGATTGGTCATACGGTTATTGATCGCACCTTTCCCAACGATTGTTCCCTTCTTCAAGCCATTAAAGGCAGTTGCATCATCTTTATAAGAAACAATCAGGATATCCGGATCATCCGTTAAGAAAACCTTTTTTGCTTTTCCTTCATATAATTGTTCACACTTTTGCATTTCATTCTTCCTCCAATAAAGTCATTTCCTGCATTTTTGAACGCAAAAAGGGCAAAAGCGCCTTTAAGTTCATTTTAAACTTAAAGACGCCTTTGCCTTTACGCACACTATTTTACCTCTTAAATTTTATCTTGTCAATCCATTTTATCTAAAAATCCCTACTTTCATCGATCTATTTCATTAGATCCAAAAGAGTAATATTATCAAAATAATGATTTACCATATGATGAAATTCTTTCCACATCGGCAATGTTTTACATGTATCTGCACGTTTACAGGTTTTTGCATTACATTCCAGACATGCAACCGGAACCAGTTCCCCTTCTGCAAGTCTTAATATATCTCCAACCCTATAATCTTTTGGTTCCCTTGCCAGACGGTATCCGCCGCCTTTCCCCTGTACCCCTTCCACATAATGGTTCTTAGAAAGTACAGACATAATTCTCTCGATATATTTTAAAGACAGCTCCTGTCGATGGGCAACTGTCTTCATTGCTATATAACCTTCATTCTGATTTTCTGCAAGATCAAGCAATACACGCAAAGCATATCTTCCCCTTGTTGAGATCATCATTCCTTTGTTCCTTCTTTCCTTATTCTGCAAATAGAGGTGTTGATAAATATCTATCTCCTGTATCCGGCATCAATACAACAATTGTTTTTCCTTTATTTTCGGCTCTTTTGGCAAGCTGGATTGCCGCCCATAAGGCTGCTCCGGAAGAAATGCCTACAAGCACCCCTTCTCTATGCCCCATGAGTTTTCCGGTTGCAAAAGCATCTTCATTCTCTACCGTAATAACCTCATCATAAATGGAAGTATTTAATATATCCGGAACAAATCCTGCTCCAATGCCCTGTATTTTATGTGAACCGGCAATGCCTGTAGAAAGCACTGCTGAAGATGCCGGCTCAACAGCCACAATCTTAATATCCGGATTTTGTGCTTTCAGATATTCACCAACACCTGTCACTGTACCTCCGGTACCTACGCCTACTACAAAGATATCCACATTACCATCTGTATCCTCATATATTTCAGGGCCTGTACTCTCCCTATGGGCTTTGGGATTTGCAGGATTCACAAATTGTCCGGGAACAAAACTGTTCGGTATTTCATTGGCCAGCTCTTCTTCTTTCGCAATGGCTCCCCTCATGCCTTTCGCCCCTTCACTAAGCACAAGTTCCGCTCCGTATGCTTTCATAAGCTGACGTCGCTCTACGGACATGGTATCAGGCATTACAAGAATCATGCGATACCCTCTGGCAGCTGCAACAGAAGCGAGACCAATACCTGTATTGCCGGAAGTTGGCTCAATAATTACTGTATCAGGTTTTAATCCGCCTGTACTCTCAGCGTCATCCAGTATTGCTTTTGCCACACGATCTTTTACCGAGCCAGCTGGATTAAAGTATTCCAGCTTGGCTAAAATTTTTGCCTGCAACTCATATTCTTTTTCAATATGAGTGAGTTCCAAAAGTGGTGTCTTTCCAATCAGCTACTCTGCCGAAGTATATACTCTTGACATCTCAAACACTCTCCTTTACTTATTCTACCGCATCAAACCCATGCTGTAAATCATTGATAATATCTTCTATATGTTCTGTTCCAATAGAAAGCCGGATTGTATTTGGCTTAATTTCCTGCTCAGCCAGTTCCTCCGGCGAAAGCTGACTGTGTGTTGTAGTCGCAGGATGAATCACAAGACTTTTCACATCAGCTACATTTGCAAGTAATGAAAAAATCTGCAGATGATCTATAAACCTGTAAGCCTCTTCCACTCCCCCTTTAATATCAAATGTAAAAATAGATGTTCCACCATTCGGGAAATACTTCTGATAAAGCGGATAATCAGGATGGGAAGGAAGAGATGGATGGTTCACTCTTTCAACCTGTGGATGAGCCTTTAAAAATTTTACCACCTTCTTCGTATTTTCTGCATGACGCTCCAGACGCAGCGACAGTGTTTCGATTCCCTGCAATAAAAAAAACGCTGCAAAAGGAGAAATGGTTGCTCCTGTATCACGAAGCAGAATTGCACGGATATAAGTAACGAAGGCTGCTGGCCCTGCAGCTTTTACAAAAGAAACGCCATGATAACTTGGATTCGGTTCAGCGATGGCTGGATACTTACCTGAAGCAGTCCAATCAAATTTGCCTGAATCTATAATGACCCCACCAAGAGTAGTTCCATGACCTCCAAGAAATTTTGTAGCAGAATGTACCACAATATCAGCCCCATGTTCAATTGGACGAATAAAATACGGTGTACCAAAGGTATTATCTACCACAAGAGGTAAGCCATGTCTATGGGCAAGCGCAGCCAATGCGTCAATATCCGGAATATCACTGTTCGGATTGCCAAGCGTTTCTATGTAAATCGCTCTTGTATTTTCCTCAATAGCAGCTTCCACTTCATCAAGATCATGTATATTGACAAAGGAAGCTGTGATTCCGAACCCCGGAAGTGTATGTGCCAACAGGTTGTAACTGCCGCCATAAATCGTTTTCTGTGCAACAAAGTGTCCACCATTTTGTCCCAGAGCCTGCAAGGTATATGTAATTGCAGCTGCTCCTGAAGCAAGTGCCAAAGCAGCAACACCACCTTCTAAGGCAGCAACACGCTTTTCCAGAACATCCTGCGTAGAGTTCGTTAAGCGTCCATAAATATTTCCGGCATCTGTAAGTCCAAAACGCGCTGCCGCATGGGCACAATCGTGAAAAACATAAGAAGTGGTTGCATAAATAGGCACTGCACGTGCATCCGTAACAGGATCCGGAGCCTCCTGTCCTACATGAAGCTGAAGTGTTTCAAATCTGTATTTTGACATAATATAGTTCCTTTCGTTTATAAATTTCAATGATTTCAATTAGCTTACTGCGGATTGTCACATTCGACCAAAACGAAAGTTTTCTCGTACAAGCTTTTCAAAATAAAATCCCATAACAAGCTCCTTATTGCCTACTGTTCAAGTAGGTTTTTGTTTTCTGTATTATATCCATTATTTACCTACCATGTCAATAGGTATTTCAAAATTCTTGTTCCATATCTCTGTTAATCGTTCCATATAAATAGCCCGAAGCCATAATGACTCCGGGCCAAATTCACATTACTATCATTTTATGAAAGGCATTTATCCTTCAATAGCAATATACTTTTTATCTTCTATCTGTGCTTTTTTCTCTTCCTGTTTTGGAATAGACAGTCTTAATACTCCACTTTCGTACTTCGCATGAATATCTTCCTGTCTGATATCCTCGCCCACATAGAACGATCTGCTCATACTGCCTACGTAACGTTCACGACGGACAAACCTTCCCGTCTTTTCTTCTTTTTCCTCTTTGTCGAGACCTTTCGCTGCATTGATCATCAAATATCCATTCTTCAGTTCTAGTGAAAGTTCCTCTTTCTTAAATCCCGGAAGATCGATATCCACTTCATAATGATCATCCTGTTCTTTCACATCTGTTTTCATCATGTTTGCAGCATGACGACCATACAGTTTTTTCTGTGCTTTCTTCATTGCCCGATCATCAAATACCGGAAAATCAAAGAAATCATCAAAGAACTCGTCAAATAAATTTTCTCCAAAAATACTAGGTGTTAACATAATCATCGCTCCTTTTTCAAATTATATTTTGAAACTGGGGATGTTTAGGAAGAATCATGAACTCGTGGTTCTTTCTTTCTCCTGTTTCTAATTATGTTATAGCACCTTTGTTAGCACTCGTCAAGCGTGAGCGCTAACATATTATGTGAATTTTTTGTGTCTTTTCAATCAAGATTGAGTGCCTCGATCTTTCCATTACTTCATTTTATTTTCCGCTATCACCATAGTTAGATAGTACCCTTGCAGAAGGATCATTTACGTCGCATCCTTCCCACTCTTTGTTCGGCATCCAGAAATCTGCAACCATCTCAGCCTGACCCGGATAATACTTTTCAAAAATTTCTCTATATAATAAGGATTCTTTTGTAAATGGTCTGGCATGGGTATAGCTTTTACATCTTCTTTCAAATTCTGCATCTGTATATTGCTTTTGTGCATATTCCTTTAAATAATCAACCATGGAATGTCCAACAGCATCTGAAAATGCAGCTTTTTCTCTCCAAAGAATCTCATCCGGCAGATAACCACCCTGTTCAAACGCATGACGGAGCAGATATTTTCCTTTTCCATAAGTATTCAGCTTTAATTCCGGGTCTACTGCCATCACATATTTTACAAAATCCAGATCACCAAACGGAACTCTTGCTTCCAGCGAGTTTACGGAGATACAACGGTCCGCACGGAGAACATCATACATATGAAGTTCATGGATTCGTTTCTGTGATTCCTCTTGAAAGGCTCTCGCATCCGGTGCAAAGTCCGTATATTTATAACCAAACAATTCATCAGAAATCTCACCGGTCAAAAGGACACGGATATCGGTCTGTTCATGGATTGCCTTACACACCAGATACATACCCATGGATGCACGGATTGTGGTAATATCATAGGTTCCCAACAACTGAATGACTGTTTCCAGCGAAGAAAGCACTTCATCCGGTGTCATATAAACCTCTGTATGATCACTTCCAATATAATCTGCCACCTGTTTTGCATATTTTAAGTCAATGGCATCTTCACTCATACCAATCGCAAATGTCTTAATCCGTTCCTTACTTTTCTTTGCTGCAATCGCGCACACCAAAGAAGAATCCAGTCCGCCGGAAAGCAGGAAGCCTACCTTTGCATCAGCTACAAGACGTTTTTCCACGCCAGCCACAAGCTTATCATGAATACTCTTGCAGACTGTCTCCAGATCATCATGACAAACCGTATCTACTTTAGCAATGTCACAGTAGCAGATAAACTGACCGCCCTTATAATAATGTCCCGGTGGAAACGGCATGATCTTCTCCGCAAGTCCTACCAGATTTTTCGCTTCACTGGCAAATATAACAGCACCTTCTTTATCATATCCATAATACAATGGACGGATTCCAATCGGATCTCTTGCCGCGATAAATTCTCTTGCTTCCCCATCGTAGATGATGCAGGCAAACTCCGCATCAATCATGTCAAACATGTCTGTACCGTATTCCTGATATAACGGCAAAAGTATCTCGCAGTCCGATTCACTTTCAAATGTATATTTTACTGACAGTTCTTCTTTCAGCTTCTCAAATCCATAAATTTCTCCATTACAGACCACATAACTGTTCCCATACTTAAATGGCTGCATACCGGATGGAGTTAATCCCATGATTGATAATCTGTGGAATCCAAGAAGGCCATCACCTGTTTCAACCACACGTGTATCATCCGGACCTCTTGATATGGTCTTCTCAAATCCTTTCATAAAAACATCAAAGGCAGCACTGCGGCTGCAATAACCCATAATAGAACACATATAAATCTACCTCCGTAAATCTAGTAATTCAGCATTCTATAGGGCAAGTGCTGTGCTCGCGGTGCCACCTATCTTTTGTCTCATTTCCAAACCTTTTCATGGTTCTGCCATTAACGCTTGACGTAACGTCGCACCTACTAAGGAAATCCTGTTCGGATTGCAGCTTAAAAAGTGTTATTCATACAGGCTCTGCTGCGTGGCTCTCACTGTTCCACCTTCGCTGTAAGTGATCACCTGTACTACTTCTCTTTTCTCAAATGCCTTTACAATATTTAGTTTCTATCCATTCTGATTTTATTCTACGTCCTGAAGGGCATCAAATCCTTCTTCTCCGGTTCTTACCTTTACAACATTTTCTACATCATAAACAAAGATTTTACCATCGCCGATATGTCCTGTGTAAAGTACCTTCTTCGCTGTTTCAATGACTTTACGAACCGGAACTGCACTGACTACGATATCCACCTGTACTTTTGGAAGCAGATTTGCTTCGACCTGTACGCCTCGATAATCAGCACGAAGACCAATCGTATATTTGATCGCTAAAAATACAATCGTGATAATAACCGCAACATATGCTGCTACAGAAAGAACACCTGCCACCTGAACTCCAAGAAAGTGTAATCCGCCTCCATAGAAAAGCCCTGCTTCTGTTGTTACACCTGTTGCAAATAATCCTGTAAGGATTGTTCCGGTTGCACCACATACACAATGAACAGATACAGCACCAACCGGACTTACTGCATCACAGCCTGCCGTAATACCAACGAGTCCTGCCAATGCTGCATTGTATGTCATGGAAACATCCGGCTTTTTATAACGAAGCCATGTGAAGATTAAAGTTGTACAGCAAACTACCGCAGCTGCCATATTTGTGTTGAAAAATACTCTTCCTGCTGTTTCCATCAAAGTATCGCTGTCCATGCCTATAGTAGATGCACCATTGAAGCCAAACCAACAGAACCAGAGGATAAATATACCAAGTGCTGCAAAAGTAAGATTATGTCCGAGGATAGCTCGTGGTTTTCCATCTTTACCATATTTTCCGATACGAGGTCCTAAAATTTTGGCTCCGATCAATGCACAGATACCGCCTACCATATGTACGGCTGTAGAACCTGCAAAATCATGAAAGCCCATCTGTGAAAGCCATCCTCCGCCCCAAATCCAGTGCCCTGAAATCGGGTAGATTAAAAGAGAAATCGCTGCTGAATAAATGCAGTATGCACTGAATTTTGTTCTCTCAGCCATTGCTCCGGACACGATTGTTGCAGATGTCGCACAAAAACAGTCTGGAAGATTGCAAATGCCCATAACGGAACCCCCGCCGGCAAAATGTGACTGTAATCTCCACGAATCAATGGATCAAAGGTTCCTATGATCGCAGAGCCGCTGCCAAACATCAGCCCGAACCCTACCAGACAAAAGGCTGGTGTACCGATACAAAAATCCATCAGGTTCTTCATCAAAATATTTCCTGTATTCTTTGCTCTGGTAAATCCGGCTTCACACATGGAGAATCCCGCCTGCATGAAGAACACTAATGCTGCTCCAATCAATACCCAAATTGTGTTAACTGCACTGTAAGTCATAAACATTCCTTCTTTCTGTATTTTTTTATGCTCTAGAATCTTCGATTCTATCGCTAACGTATCAGGCGAAAATACGCAAGCGTCCTTTCCTGCTGATACGTTATTTTACGCCAAACAGTAAATCGCCATAGGTTGGGAATGGCCAGTATTTTTTTGCTGTCATTGTTTCTGCCTCGTCACAGGCAACTCGGAGTTCACCCATTTTACTTAAGACAACATCACGAATCATATAAGATTCTGATTCAATGTCTCCGGCATCCTTAATCTTCATCACTGCATCATCCAGTTCATCGGCTTTAACCGCAATCTGGTCTTCCAGTCTTGCCAGTTTCTTCAGCAGCCCCGCTTCATAACTACAGGAAATAGAAGCATCAACTGCTTTTTTCGCTGCTGCTGTATTGGCAAGCTCCAGTACATATGCACTTACCGCCGGAGCAATCTCTGTTTTTGCCATATCAATCATGGTATTTGCCTCAATCAGCACTGTCTTGCAATAGTTTTCCAGCATAATCTCACATCTTGATTTCAGCTCAGCTTTAGAAAATACCTTATGGCCTGTCAGCATCTGTACATTCTTTTCATCCAGCAGGTGCGGCATACAATCCGGTGTTGTACGGTAGTTGAGAAGCCCTCTCTCTTCCGTTGCTTCCTTGATCCATGTATCATCGTAACCATTTCCGTTGAAAATGATATGCTTGTGGTCTTTGATGGTCTTTCGGATCATTTCATGTAATGCATCTTCAAAGTTTTCCGCTTTTTCCAGTCTATCCGCATAAATTTTCAGGCTTTCTGCTACTGCGCTGTTCAGCATGATGTTTGCACATGCAATGCTGTTAGAAGAACCCAACATACGGAACTCAAATTTATTTCCGGTAAATGCAAAAGGTGATGTACGGTTACGGTCTGTAGTATCACGGTTGAATTTTGGAAGCACATCCACACCAAGCTTCATCTGTGCCTTTTTCGTTCCTGCGTATGGAGTATCCGTTTCAATCGCTTCAAGCACCGCATTTAATTCATCTCCAAGGAAAATAGATACCACTGCCGGAGGTGCTTCATTCGCACCAAGTCTGTGGTCATTTCCTGCTGTTGCAACAGAAAGGCGGAGCAGATCCTGATAATCGTCCACTGCTTTGATCACTGCACACAGGAATAATAAAAACTGTGCATTTTCATACGGTGTCTCTCCCGGAGATAACAGATTCACGCCTTTATCTGTCGCAAGAGACCAGTTATTATGTTTTCCACTACCGTTTACTCCGGCAAATGGCTTTTCATGAAGCAGACATACAAGTCCATTCTTTGCTGCCACTTTCTGCATGATCTCCATGGTTAACTGGTTATGGTCTGTCGCAATATTTGTTGTCGTATAAATAGGGGCAAGCTCATGCTGTGCTGGAGCCACTTCATTATGTTCTGTCTTAGCCAGAATTCCCAGTTTCCAGAGTTCCTCATTCAGTTCTTCCATATAAGCCGCAACTCTTGTCTTAATCACGCCAAAGTAGTGATCATCCATCTCCTGTCCCTTTGGCGGCTTCGCACCAAAAAGAGTGCGTCCTGTAAATCGAAGATCTTTTCTCTGTTCATACATTTTCTTTGTAATGAGGAAATATTCCTGTTCCGGTCCTACCGATGTACGGACACATTTCACATCATCATTTCCAAACAGATGAAGAATACGAAGCGCCTGCTTATTCAAAGCTTCCATAGAACGAAGCAACGGAGTTTTTTTATCCAGTGCCTCTCCGCCATAGGAACAGAACGCTGTAGGAATACATAATGTTTTCCCTTTGATAAACGCATAAGAGGTAGGATCCCATGCTGTATATCCTCTTGCCTCAAAAGTAGCCCGAAGTCCTCCAGATGGGAAAGAAGATGCATCCGGTTCGCCTTTGATCAGTTCCTTTCCGGAGAATTCCATAATCACGCCGCCGTCCGGGGATGGAGAAATGAAGCTGTCATGCTTTTCTGCTGTTACGCCGGTAAGAGGCTGGAACCAGTGTGTATAGTGAGTAGCTCCATTTGCAACTGCCCAGTCTTTCATAGCTGCTGCAACTGCATTGGCCACGCTAATATCAAGCTTTGCACCTTCGTCAATGGTTTTTCTCAAAGATTGATAAACCTTTGCTGACAAATTTGCTTTCATCACTCTGTCGTCAAAAACTTTACATCCAAAAAATTCTGAAACATTCTTCATAATGTCACTCCTTCCAATTTGAAAATAAAAAGGCAAGGTTGTCTTTCATGGTACTTTTCCCTGCACCTGCAGAACCTGCCACCGGCAGCTTCCTACGGATGCTTTAGCAACACTCAAGACGCCCTTGCCTTTTGAATCAAATTGCATCTATTTTAATTTTATAAAGTAAAAAGCGCCTCTGAGAATTTCATCTCAAAGACGCCTTTGCCTTTACGTGTTGGATAATACACCCGGAAAAATCATTTGTCAATCCCTTTTTTTAATTTTTCACTCATCCTTTTCCCGACTCGACTTTTTCCAGGTCATTCCATCTGCCGATTTATAGAACGCCAGAGAAAACATAATTACTCCTCCAATTTTAATTCATATAAGTTTAATCTTATTGCAATTGTTCAAAAGTTCTTTTATCGTATCGCTTTATTTCTTTATGAAACAAGGAATATTTTCGAACAAACTCTATACAATCTTCTCTTTCAATTCGCTTAACTTTAGGTTTACCATTAACAATATCGCATACCTTTACTTCTGGCATGCCACTTCCAATAAGCGTTATTGCACTGCGCGATTTCATATTTTCACCTCGTATCCTCATTTTTTGAATTATTATATAGCAAGTATGAAAAAATAACAACTGCGAGGTGAAATACATTGTTTCTTGACAAAACTTACCATCTGCTGTATATATATATTGAATATGAGCAAAGGCGTTCATTTTTAGAGTAGAATTTTTTCTGCCCTTAAAATGGACGCCTTTGTTTTTCTATTTATTCTGAAAGGAAGGTATATGATATATGAAAACTGAAGGTCAAGTGAGAATTCCTTCCGGATGTGCAATCTCAGCAGTCATTTCCAAAGAAGGAAACAAGATGTCCGGTGAAATGATCATAAATTCCATGAAACCCATGCATGACCGTTCCAACGGATTAGGCGGAGGCTTTGCCGGTTATGGCATTTACCCTGAATATAAAGAGTTTTATGCATTACATATGTTCTTTGATACCCGTGACACAAGAAAAGAATGTGAAGCTTTCTTAAAAGAACGGTTTGAAATCATCCAATCCGAAATTATTCCGACCCGCAAGATTCCGGCTATTACAGATGAACCGATTATATGGAGATACTTTGTTGCTCCACTAAAATCCGTGCTGGTTTCTTTACAGCTGGACGAAAAGGAATTTGTTGCCAGAACTGTTATGAAGATCAACGCCGAAATGTCCGGTGCTTATGTTTTCTCCAGTGGCAAGAACATGGGAACCTTCAAAGCGGTAGGTTTCCCGGAAGATGTGGGTGTTTTTTATAAACTGGAAGAATATGAAGGATACTCTTGGACTGCCCACGGACGCTATCCAACGAACACTCCCGGATGGTGGGGCGGCGCACATCCGTTTACGCTGCTTGACTATTCTATCGTACATAATGGAGAAATTTCCTCTTATGATGCGAACCGCCGATTTATCGAAATGTTTGGCTACAAATGTACGCTCCAGACCGATACCGAAGTCATTACCTATATTATAGATTATCTGCTCCGTGTACAGGGACTTACCCTTGGTGAAGCTGCAAGTGTCATTGCTGCCCCATTCTGGAGTACCATTGCAGCAAAAACAGATTTGGAAGACCAGAAAAAACACACCTATCTTAGAACCATGTTCCCAAGTCTGCTTGTGACCGGTCCTTTCTCTATCGTTTTAGGATTTGATGGCGGACTGATGGCACTGAATGACCGGTTGAAACTGCGTTCTATGGTAGTCGGGGAAAAAGACGACAAGGTATTCATTGCCAGTGAAGAGGCTGCCATCCGAACCATGGAACCGAATGCCGAAAACATATGGTCTCCTGCCGGTGGTGAACCAGTCATTGTAAAAGTAAAGGAAGGTGCATTTTAATGAGCGTAGAATTTATCTATCCGGAATTTGAAGTAATCAGAAATGAAAACAGATGCATTGCCTGTCGGGTATGCGAACGACAATGTGCCAATGAAGTACATAGTTATGACGAAGAACATAAAATTATGAAGTGCGATGAATCGAAATGTGTCAACTGCCAGCGATGTGTTTCTCTTTGTCCGACCAGAGCACTAAAAATTGTAAAGAGTGACTGTACTCTGCGCGAAAACGCAAACTGGTCAAACGATACGATTAAGGAGATTTATAAGCAGGCGAACAGTGGCGGCGTCCTTTTATCTTCCATGGGTAATCCCAAACCACTGCCTGTATACTGGGATAAAATCCTGATCAATGCATCACAGGTAACAAACCCTTCCATTGATCCCTTGCGGGAACCGATGGAAACCAGAGTTTACCTCGGAAAGAAGCCCCAAAAAGTGAGTCGTACAGAGGACGGAAAATTAGACTGCAGACTGCCGCCGCAGCTGGAGCTTTCCATGCCTGTCATGTTCTCTGCCATGAGTTATGGTTCTATCAGCTACAACGCTCATAAATCCCTTGCACTGGCAGCTACTGAGCTTGGCATCTTATATAACACGGGGGAAGGCGGCCTTCATGAAGATTTTTACTGCTACGGCGAGAATACCATCGTACAGGTGGCTTCCGGACGTTTCGGCGTTCATGAGGATTATCTGAAAGCAGGTGCTGCCATAGAGATTAAGATGGGACAAGGAGCAAAACCGGGCATTGGCGGACATCTCCCCGGTGCAAAAATTGTCGGGGATGTATCACGTACCCGCATGATTCCGGAAGGCTCTGATGCAATTTCACCGGCTCCGCATCATGATATTTATTCCATCGAGGACTTGCGTCAGCTTGTGTTCTCTTTGAAAGAAGCTACAGAATATAAGAAACCTGTCATCGTTAAAGTCGCAGCCGTTCACAATATTGCTGCCATTGCAAGTGGTATTGCCCGCAGCGGAGCTGATATCATCGCCATTGATGGCTTCCGTGGCGGTACAGGAGCCGCTCCTACCAGAATCCGGGATAATGTTGGTATTCCCATCGAGTTAGCACTTGCCTCCGTTGACCAAAGACTTCGTGACGAAGGTATCCGAAACAATGTATCACTGGTAGTCGGCGGAAGTATCCGGAGTGCTGCTGATGTGGTAAAAGCCATTGCACTTGGTGCAGATGCCTGTTATGTGGCTACCGCTGCCCTTCTGGCTCTTGGCTGCCACCTTTGCCGAACCTGCCAAAGCGGTAAATGTAACTGGGGAATCGCAACCCAGCGTCCAGAGCTTGTAAAGAGACTGAATCCTGAAATGGGAAGCGAACGCCTGATGAATCTTATGACCGCATGGAAACACGAAATCAAAGAACTGATGGGTGGCATGGGCATCAATTCCATCGAGGCTTTACGAGGAAACCGTCTGATGCTGCGTGGCATTGGTCTGACAGAAAAAGAGCTTGAGATACTTGGTATCTCTCATGCAGGAGATTGATAAAAATGAAACGAATCTATGTAAAAGAAGAATGGTGTCTCGGATGCCATTTATGCGAATATAATTGTGCTTTTGCCAATTCCGGCAAACCAGATATGACAGAAGCATTAAAAGGAAAGCCAATCTTTCCTCGTATCCATATTGAAGAAGGCGAAAAAATCTGTTACGCCGTTTCCTGCAGACACTGTACCGATCCATTATGCATAAAAAGCTGTATTGCAGGTGCAATCTCAAAGATTGACGGAGTTGTCCATATAGACCAGAACAAATGCGTGGGATGCCTTACCTGTGTTCTGGTCTGTCCATATGGGGCACTGGCACCGAATGAAAAAGGCATTATGCAAAAATGTGAACTTTGCATTGCTAATACCTGCGGTGAACCAGCCTGTGTAAAAGGCTGTCCGAACCGGGCAATCGTCTATGAAGAAAGGGGTGAGTAGAATGGCTCAATATGTTGTGATTGGAAATGGTGTTGCTGCTGTGGGCTGCATTGAAGGTATCCGAAAAAAGGATGCAGCGGGCAAGATCATCGTAATTTCAGAAGAACCGCATCCTGTATACTGCCGCCCACTAATCTCCTATTATTTGGAAGGCAAAACGAATCTGGAGAAAATGGCATATCGTGATAAGAATTTTTATGAAAGAATGGGATGTGAAGTTCTCTATGGAAAGAAAGCTGCGCAAATTGATCCTTCCACAAAACAGATAGCCCTAAACGATGATACCGTGATTCCTTATGATAAACTCTGCATTGCCACTGGTTCCTCTCCTTTTGTACCTCCTTTTACGGGTCTGGGATCAGTGGAACAGAAGCATTCCTTTATGACGATAGATGATATGCTGGAACTGGAAGCTTCCATCAATGAAAATTCGGATGTGTTGATCGTAGGTGCCGGTCTCATCGGTTTAAAATGTGCCGAAGGTTTAAAAGACCGTGTTTCCAGTATTACGATATGCGACCTTGCAGACCGTGTGCTTTCCAGTATCCTTGATGCTGACTGCGCAGCTATAATGCAAAAACATCTGGAACAAAATGGAATCAACTTTATGTTAAATGACAGTGCAATATCTTTCGATAAAAATACTGCTTTTATGAAAAGCGGAAAAACCGTTCGTTTCGATGTTTTAGTCCTTGCTGTCGGTGTTCGTGCAAACACTTCTTTGATAAAAGGAATTGGTGGTGAAGTGAACCGTGGCATTTTAATCAGCAACAAAATGGAAACTTCCATTCCTGATATTTATGCCGCTGGCGACTGTACGGAAGGCGAAGACATTTCGTTCCACGATAAACGTGTCCTTGCCATTTTGCCAAATGCTTATATGCAAGGAAATTGTGCTGGCATCAATATGGCAGGCGGTTCTTCTGTTTTCGATAAAGGAATCCCTATGAACTCCATCGGTTTCTTTGGATTACATGCCATGACCGCCGGAAGCTACTATACCGCTGAACAGGGCTGCGAACTGTATGAGGAAAAGTCAGAAGGAACTTTAAAACGTCTGTTTACCAGAGGTGACTATTTAACCGGATTTATCCTTATCGGGGCAACTGAACGGGCTGGAATTTATACTTCTTTAATCAGAGAACGTATTCCTTTAAGTTCCATTGATTTTGAAATGTTGAAAAAAACTGCTACTTCTACAGCATTTTCCGTAGAAAAGCGTAAACAATTTTTTGGAGGTGTGGTATAATATGAAAATCATTGATGCTGCAAATTTAGATTACAGAGCTGTAAATGAAGCATTGCGTGGGACAGACAGCGACTGTACGATTGAAGGCTGTTGCGGTCAGAGATTCATTGCTGCCGGTATGTCTGATCGGAATCTTACAATCAATGGAATTCCGGGAAATGCACTGGGCGCATATTTAAACAATGCCAATATTACCGTAAATGCCAATGCTCAGGATGCAGTAGGCGACACCATGAATGAAGGGAAGATCCTGATCCATGGCAATATCGGTGATGCCGCCGGATATGCCATGCGTGGCGGCAAAATTTATGTACAAGGCAATGCAGGATATCGTGCCGGAATTCATATGAAAGCGTACAAGGAAAAGATTCCAGTCATGATCATCGGTGGGTGTGCCGGAAGCTTTCTTGGGGAATATCAGGCTGGCGGCGTAATTATCGTCCTTGGACTTCACACAGACGACAAACGTATCGTAGGCAATTTCCCATGTACCGGAATGCACGGCGGCAAAATGTTCTTGCGCGGCAACTGTGAGGATATCCGCTTTCCGGAACAGGTAACTGCAAGATGTGCAGCCCCAGAGGATTTAGAGGAAATCCAGGAATATCTGTCCGAATACTGTGCAGACTTCGGATATTCTGTGGACGAACTTTTATCCGCTCCTTTTACAGTCATCACACCAGACAGCAAAAACCCATATAAACAAATGTATGTAGCAAATTAAAAGAAAGTAGGTAGGCTTATGAAGTATTCAAAAGAAGAGGTAATGCAATATGTGCGGGAAGAAGATGTAAAATTCATCCGCCTCGCCTTTTGTGATGTATTTGGCAAACAGAAAAACATATCCATCATGCCAGAGGAACTTCCTCGCGCTTTTGAATGTGGAATTGCCATTGATGCATCTGCCATCGCAGGCTTTGGCGATGAAAACCATTCCGATCTGTTTCTCCATCCGGATGCAGACACACTTATGCCCCTGCCATGGAGACCAGAGCATGGCCGTGTGGTACGAATGTTCTGTTACATTACCCACCCAGACGGAAAAACATTTGAATGTGACACCCGTTCTATTTTAAAAAAAGCAATTCAGGATTCCCAAAATGCAGGATTCCAGTTCTTCTTTGGTGCTGAACAGGAATTTTACCTGTTTACTCTGGATGATAATGGGAACCCGACCAAAGAGCCTTATGATAACGCAGGATATATGGATATTGCCCCGGAAGACAGAGGCGAAAATATCCGCCGAGAAGTATGTCTGACACTTGAACAGATGGGAATACAGCCTGAAAGTTCTCACCACGAAGAAGGTCCGGGACAAAACGAAATTGATTTTCGCTATTCCGATCCACTGACTGCTGCTGACAATGCCATGACCTTCCAGACTGTTGTGAAAACAATCGCCAGACGTAATGGGCTTTTTGCTGATTTCAGCCCGAAGCCGCTGGAAGATAAACCGGGAAACGGATTCCATATCAATATATCTGTAAAATCCTCTGATAATACAGACTATATGAATTATATGATTGCTGCTATTCTGGATAAGGTTGCAGATATGACCGTATTTTTAAACCCGACAGAAAATTCTTATCAGCGTTTTGGCAGCAATAAAGCTCCAAGATATATCTCCTGGTCCAGCGAGAACCGTTCCCAGCTTGTCAGGGTTCCTGCTGCTGTAGGCAAATACCAACGTGCGGAGCTTCGCTCTCCAGATCCATCCGCAAATACTTATCTTGCATTTGCCCTGCTGATTTATGCAATTATGGATGGCATTCAGAATAAACTGGAACTACCAGGTCCCGCTGATATGAACCTGTATAAAGCAGATGCAGATACGCTGGCAAAATTTGAGCAGTTGCCCGGCGATTTTAAATCCGCATGCGCTGCAGCCGTAAACAGTAATTTTATAAAAGAACATATACCAGATGCTATCTTAGATATTTATTGCAATAAATAATTCAAACCAACGAAAAAAGGAGGAGGTGTAAAATGAGTTTAAGAGAACGTTTTTACAGCATACTCATCGTGTCTGCAACAGATAGTTTCACCTCTGCCTTTGCTGACCTGCTCCCCGAAACAAGATACTACCCTATCCATAATGTTACAAGTGTCAGTGCTGCCAAACGGGCACTTGCCGAAAAAACATTTGATTTTGTTATCATCAACGCCCCTTTGCCTGATGATGTGGGTACTCGTTTTGCAATTGACACCTGTACTACCAAACCGTCCGCTGTGTTGCTTTTGGTAAAAAGTGATGTTCATTCCGGTATCCACGATAAGGTTGCTGAGTACGGCGTCTTCACTTTGCCAAAGCCAACCTCAAAACCAACTATGCTGCATGCCCTTAACTGGATGGAAAGCGCCAGAGAACGACTGAGACAATTTGAAAGGAAGTCTCTGTCCATCGAAGAAAAAATGGCTGAAATCCGTCTGGTCAACAAGGCAAAATGGATTTTGATCAGTGAACTCTCCATGAGCGAACCTGATGCTCACCGTTACATAGAAAAACAGGCAATGGATCGCTGTATTGCAAAGCGAACCATTGCCGAAGAAATCATCAAAACTTATACTTAATCCCCTTTTAACCTTGCAATGGTAAAACTTCTCCCTTTCTATCTCCATTGCGTTCCACTTGAAGGATACACTCCGTACATAATGGTGTGCATTCTTTTTCATTTATCGACTCTTACCAATTTGTTTCTCTTATTTTATGCTTCTGATGCCTGTACTTCTTTCGGTAAGACATCATCACGAAAACCCTTAAATACTGGCTGTCTTAGCAAATTAATGAGATTGGGCATATATTCCCCAACACATACATGGTTCGTCTTCACCCAGATTACATCATGTTCCCCAATAGGCATCAAAAGGAATGGATTCTTGCCAGTCACTTCCAAAGTATCTATTGCTTCTTTTGTCACGCCAGATGTTACATACCCTCTGAAAATCAGTGTATTACCTTTGTATTTTGCCAGAACAAGGCTATACATATGTCCGCCTTTTTTGATATATCCTGCTACTACAAAGTCCTCGTCTGCCATCCGTTTGAATTTGATCCAGTCCTTCGTTCGTTTCCCCATTAGATAAAAGCTGTCTTTTCTTTTTGCAACAACGCCTTCCAGTTTGCTCGCCTCTGCCGCCATATAAAGCGCAGTCCCCGAACCTTCCACATATCTGGACACCGCTATTCTCGAATCCTCATTCACAAGTCGGGATAATTGTTCTTTTCTGTCCATCAGGGGTGTCCATATCAGTTCTTTTCCTTCTATATAATAAATGCAGTCAAAGGCAACGAAGGATGCCGGATAGCGCAATGCTTCCATCTCTATCTTGAATTTGTCTGTGAGCAGCGTCCTCTTTTGCAGGCGATAAAAATCTGGAACTCCATTTGTCAAAACAACGATTTCGCCATCTAATATGCATCGTCCTCCTACATTTTTACTGATTTCTTTCAGCTCTGGGGACCGTGGGAGCATTCGTATATTGCGTTTATTACGAAGATCCACCATACCGTAATCTATATAAGCCAGACATCGGAACCCATCCAACTTCATCCTTGGAACGCTCTTAGGAATGGCAGCAATCTCATCATAATAAAACAAGGTTTTAACAATAATCCCTTCCTTTGTAGGGTACAGCACAAGAAGTTTTTCATTTGTTCCCATCACTATTTTTGCGATTGCTACCTTTTTTTGTGCTAAAAGTGCCTGCCTTAACAATTCATACGCTTTCTCCGCCCCTGTATCCGGAACTGCATAGTAATCCTTTTCATAATAAGTCATATTGACTTCTGCCATCTTTGCAAACTGCAGAATATGTATTGGATATTATTACCGTCATAGTTTCCAAAACGCTTCATGACAGCAGCTCCCCCACCGACAAATACAATCTCTGTCACTTCAAGGTTGTAGCCATGCTCCAAAAGAATATTGTAAACCTTATCTACATAAGCTCTGAGGCATTCTTCCACGATGGTCAGATACTTCTGAGGAAGTCTCTCATGTTTTCCGGTTCTCATAATTTCCTGTATATCTTCCTCCGAAAGCTCCTTACCATACTGCCTCATACATTCCTCGTTGATTGTCCTCATGCACTTAATCAAGCCTTCCCTGATTGTGATGCACTCAGCTTCATTCGGTGCAGAATCTTCAATGGGCATAATGTCGATAGTCCAGCTTCTCTGCTCCAAATCTTGTAAGAGGCAACCCTACGGATAAGAGAATATTTGCATTTCTCATTCCTCGTCTGTTTAACTCTTTTGCAATCTCCGCCAATGTGAGAATGTAGAAGTTATCATTTTCTACCTTCAAATCCCTTACCTCAAGTTGCTTACCGCCTACCTTGTAATAGGAACCGTTAAACTCTACTACATTATTGTAAAATGCAGGTTCCGTTGTAATTTCCTTTACTCCGGTTGTAAATACCTGACTAACTGTTTCATTCCAGACCAGCCATGATCCACACCGACAACAGCCATTGCCACAAGCAACGCAAATTAACATATATATCCTATAGTTGATAATTTACAGAGTCCTCATATTTCCAAAAGATTAAATCCAATAACATAATGCTCTTTCCTATCATATGTATTTGCTTTGCAAAAACTGCAATTTATATAATACAATGCTCAAGTATTTGGTTCTTCATCTTTGCATAGTAAATGATGTGCTGAATTGTTTCTTTAACCTGTTCTATTCCAATTTCTTTTTCATCATTCCCGCAGTCAATACCTAAAACACGCTTAATATTATATTCTAACCACTCCAATCTGCCGTTATTGCAGTCATATAATGTTTCCCAATCTATGGGCATTTCCCCATCGGCATTTTTATATCCTTGCAAAAAAGCTTGAAATAATTGAAAATCAATTTTGCAATCTTCATATCCCGACCAACACAATGCCAATTCAAACAATTCCATAAACGGATTGTTATAAGATAAACACTCTAAATCAATAATACGATAATCATTCCCATTCCAGAGAACATTTTTGCAGTCCATATCGTTATGACAGATTGACACGATAGGGGAGAGTTTCTTTCGTGCCTGATTACCTGTATTTTGACTGTCTTGAATCACCGGCAAAGCGTCTTTCAGCATTGCGTATAACTTCGTATCAGTGTGTTTCATTTCTGCAAGATAGAAATTCCAATCAATAAACATTTCATAAAAAGCTTCATTTTCATACTTTTTGTCTACACTATGGATTTCAGCAAGTACCTTTCCCATTTCTTTGCAGTGATCTGCTGTTATCTCGTTGCTTTTTAAGGCTTTCCCAGGAAAATAGTCAAATAGATAGAAATATTCACCATCTATCTCCTGCATTTTTCTTCCACACAAAGACAATGCAGGAAGAACCGGAACACCTTGCTGCTCCAATAAAAATTCTATCCGTTCAGCTTTTGCAAAATTATCCATAGCGGTTTCTCTTTGCATAACAAACGGATTTAGCAACTTCAGAGCGAAAATCCCTTGCTGTGTGCTAATCTTATACATCTTGTGCATAAAGCCACCGCTCAAGCACACTGGCTCACCGATTATCTTCCAATCATATTTTTCTGCTATCTTTGTAAATATTGACACTTTAATCTCTCCAAATTCAAATTTTTAATGCTTCTTATTCTAAATATAAACTATAAGATCTTTGTCATTTATACTTATTTACCCAATAAGATTTTATAGGTATTTTTCTCCTTTTTATATCTGCCATAAATTCTTCTTTGTCGATATTACTGTCAATGGTAAATAATTTTTGTCCTTTGACATAGACACATATAGAACCTTTCTTTCTCTCACATTGCGTAATATCTTCAAAACGAAAAGTTCTCTTTCTCCCAAAAGTTGAACGCCATGTAATTTCATCTTCGTTCACTTCGAGTTTCCACATCATCATATTCACTGATCCAATGAAAGAAATCGTAAAAAAGATACTAAAAGTGAGTGGCGGAAATAAATCATCTTGTTGAATAGCACTTGCTACCGCAGCCCACCCGAACAGAAATACAGCTAAATATGGTATAGTCTGTATAAACATTTCAAAAAGTGATTTTATAACTCCCATAGTTATCACTCCACCGTTTCTTTTTATTGTTAAGGAAAATAACGAGGTAAACCGTTTCAAATAGGAATGCATTTCATTTTATCCTGCCGTAACCGGTCCTCTGCCCTCACGTGAAAATACAGCCATGTCCATGTGCATAACCGCCAAAATAACCCATTCAAGTTCTAATTCCAAATCTAATTTTTCGATTACATATGCTGAATTGTTAGAATTTTTTCAATCTTTGCAACACATTGACGCTCTATATTCTCTATTGTCCACAAATATTTTTTTAGAGGACGAACCAAATCTGTATTTCCTGGACAACAAAAATATTTTTTATCATTGATAACAAAAAAATCACGTTCATTTTTGTTTTTTGAAACCCCGTAAAAAAATGCTTTGCCAACTTCCTCTTTATCTTTGTATATTTTGTATTTTAATTCTAAGAAAAAAGCTTTCGCTGTATTAACGATAGGAATGTAATCTAATACTCTGTAATTTCTATTTGTTTGTTTCCATTCCCATATATGTTCATCAACTATTTTCCATTCAAATCTTTCTGTAGTATCCCTATAATTTGTATAACCTACTAATTGAGGCTTTTCTCGTATATAAAAGAGATGTTCATATTTTCGATTTTTCTTCTTTTCTTACCAGTGTGTACATTTTCCTGCCTTCTGAAATCAAATAAACTTCAACAAACATTATTTTACATTATATCATTCTTTTTCTGTTATCTAATAAACCTTATAAAGTAGAAAAAATTTCTCACACTTTTTTAATGGGATGCCGAATAACTGTTTTCCACTTTTCCGGGGCAACTTTTCTTGCATCTGACATATAGATCTCGTGATGCAGCCGCTCCCCATTAATGTCATTAACATAACCATTCTGTTCTATATACGCGTCCATCAGTACCACTGTTTCAGGTTCCTTGTCAAAAGAACCTAAGTGCATAATCGGAACGCATAATCCTTCATTAACCGTCAGAAATTCTGCTGAGGAACAATCGATTTTTTTCTTTTTACCCGCTGTCTCTACCGCCCAGGCAAAATCTGCTTTGGAAACAAAATCCGGCAAACGGATGACGGTCCTGCCACCAAAAGCCTTCCAGCGGCGGGACTACATATTCAAAAAAAGCCCTCAATCTTATATTCTGTTTTATAACTCATTTTCAGAATATATGCCACGGCATATAGTATACCGATTGCCTGCTGATATGCCCCATTTTCTTCATTTGGATCTCCCGACCCTCTCACTGCAATATAATTCATTTTCGGCACATCTACAATCTGCGGCTTATTCTTCGGCATATAATATTCCTTATATTCTTTCTTAAAATCAAATGCCATAACTTCCTCCTTCAAGCTTTAATTGATTCAACCGTTTTTACAAATTTGTTGTGTTTATAAGAAAACACTATCTGACTATTTGCTCTCTATTACATCCTCAATGATTTCAAAAGCTCCGTTCGCAAAATTTATTTTTCTCTTGTCTAATAGCTTTCCGTTTTGCGAAACAGATACGCAAGCTATATGTAATTGATCTTCCTTTGTTGGATCCGGGTTTCCCATTGAAGTTGTCCACTCTACATCAATATCTGATTTTGTGATACTTGTGTCAGATTCCACTTCATATTGCAATGGTTTGAAAAATGCTGAAGTGGATTTTGAAGTCACTATAATCACATTATCGCTATTTTGATAGATTTCTACTGTATGATAGACAACATCTTTTTCATTTTCAACATAATCCTTATTCGGGGAAATTGTTTCCTCAAAGATTCGTTTGCCCTTGCCGATCGCCCCTGAATCTTCTGATTCTTTGGAAGAACAACCTGTTGTTCCCAACGTACATAAAACTAGAAAAAATACCGCCAACATTACTTTGAAATATTTTTTTCTCATGATAGCTACTCTCTTTCTGCAAATTTTCATCTTCGTGTTGATGAAAATTGTTATTCTATACGAATATTGACTGGTCTCACTATAAGTTCCCCAGCACCTTCTACCTCGTACCATTTTCCTCGTTCTAGATGAAGTGTTTCTGATACCCCAGATGTAATATAATCGATTTCATAAGTTTTCCCAGTTTCAACATCTGTAAATCTGACCTCTGTATCAACAGTACCATTTACTTTTACTCTTCCATTAACAGGTTGTATTTGCTCACTCTTTACTGTTTCGTTACCTGAAAGTGTAAAAGTATGCACTCTGATATAACTGTTATAACTTATCCCAACAATAATGATAGCAAGTGGAATGGCAATTCCCACTACTCGTTTCCATCTGTTTTTCATTGCAGCACACCTCCTCGTAAGAAAAAAGATGTTTTCAATAATCCATTTTGTTCCCTCAATACTGAGATGAGGTTCTTTTACATATGGACGCAACATACTTCTTTGTGTAGTAATGCTGGAACTTTCACCCTGTAATTCATCATCTCGGCTCAACCTAAGATAAAGTGTAGTATTGTAAATCTGTTGTTTCATGTCAGTTATCCTGCTTTATAACTAACCATATTTACAATACCTGCTTGTAAGTAAAGTATAACATGGGTTATTTTTCACATTCAATCTATTTCTTACAACTGCACCGATTTTATGCGATTGCCTTCTTTGTCTTCCTCTGTTTCCAATTCCACACTTGTTATTTTTCTTTTGAAATCAACTTAAAAACGGCGGAAAAATCTAAAAGATTTTCCCACCGCCGTGTCTGGAGCACTTCGCCTTTCTATTCATTTTTTATCTCTATCATCTTATTTAAAGCTGAATACTACAAAGAAAACTCCTTATCAAATAAAGTCTTACACTTTTCAATAGTATTTTGTAAATATTCATCTTGTAACATATAGTAAATATATTTTCCTTGTCTTTGACTTTTTACTATACCATTAGCTTTTAATATATTTAATTGGTGGGAGACTGCTGAATGAGACATCTCTAATTCTTCCGCTAATTCTCCAACACATCTTTTTGTTTTTAATTCAAGCACTATCCTTAGTCTTGTAAAATCTCCCAGCGTTTTGAAAAATTCCACCAATTGCAAGCAATCTTCTATAATAAGTTTTTGCATTTTCATCTAAATTATAAATTATGCACTCTTAATGCTCTAATAGCATTTAATATTGCAATAATCATGACACCAACATCTGCGAAAATAGCAAACCACATATTTGCAATACCTATTGCACCTAGTCCAAGACATGCAAATTTGATAACCAATGCAAAGATGATATTCTGATATACAATTCTAAGGCATTTTCTCGAAATCTTGATTGCTTTAGAAATTTTTAGTGGATCATCATCCATAAGAACTACATCAGCAGCTTCAATTGCCGCATCAGAACCCATTGCACCCATTGCAATTCCAATATCAGCACGAGTCAATACAGGTGCATCATTAATTCCATCTCCGACAAAGGCTAGTTTATCTTTCTCTGCTTTTGTGGAAAGTAGTTCTTCTACTTTTAACACTTTATCTGCTGGAAGTAATTCGCTGTATACTTCATCAATTCCAAGTGATTGTGCCACTTGGTCTGCCACACGTTTTGCGTCTCCTGTAAGCATTACTGTTTTTTCTACACCAGCTTTTTTCAATTCCGCAATAACTTCTTTTGAATGTGGTTTTAATATATCAGAAATTACGATATGTCCAGCATATTCTCCATCGATTGCCATGTGAATGATTGTTCCAACGCTATGGCAATCATAATAATCCACACCTATTTGTTTCATAAGTTTGCTGTTTCCAGCAGCCACCTCATGACCGTCTACTTTGGCAATAATCCCATGTCCGCTGATTTCCTTTATATCAGAAACTCTACTACGGTCTATCTCTTTCCCATAGGCTTTTTGCAAACTCTTACTGATTGGGTGAGAAGACGCACATTCTGCCAAAGCAGCATATTCCAAAAGTTTCTTTTCTTCCATCTCGTTGTGATGAACAGCACTTACTTCAAATACTCCTTGTGTCAAAGTTCCTGTTTTATCAAACACTACATACTTTGCCTGTGATAAAGTTTCCATATAATTAGAACCTTTAATCAACACACCTTCTTTACTAGCACCACCGATACCAGCAAAGAAGCTAAGTGGGATACTGATAACCAATGCACATGGACAGCTAATTACAAGGAAAGTCAGAGCTCTGTAAATCCACACTCCCCATTGTGCTGTTTGGCCTAAAAACAACATTTGTACCAATGGTGGTAATAATGCCAATGCCAATGCACCATAACAGACTGCAGGAGTATATACCTTTGCAAATTTAGAAATAAAGTTTTCTGATTTGGATTTTCTTGAACTTGAATTTTCCACAAGCTCTAAAATTTTTGAAACTGTGGATTCACCAAATTCTTTTGTTGTTTGAATTTTCAAAACACCAGTCATATTGATACAACCACTAATGATTTCATCGCCTTGTTTCACGTCACGAGGTAAACTTTCACCTGTTAATGCACTTGTATTAAGGCTAGATGATCCCTCTATTACAATACCATCTAACGGAACTTTTTCTCCTGGCTGCACAACAATTATGCTATCAACACCAACTTCATCAGGATCTACTTTTTCTAATTTTCCATTGATTTCTATATTTGCATAATCTGGACGAATATCCATCAACGCACTAATATTTTTTCGACTTTTTCCAACGGCATAACTCTGGAACCATTCTCCAATCTGATAAAACAACATAACTGCGATTGCTTCATTGTAATCTCCACTCCTAGAGTAAATTGCTAATGCAAAAGCTCCTATTGTTGCCACTGCCATTAAGAAATTTTCATCGAAAACTTGTCGATTTATAATTCCTTTTCCAGCTTTCTTTAAAATATCATAACCGATTATTAAATATGTTGCCAAGTATAGCACTAATTTTGCAATGCCTGTTACCTGTATTAAATTCAATACAATTATCATAACTGCAGCAATAATAATTCTTGTCAACATTTTTTTCTGCTTTTTGTTCACAGCCCATTCCTCCTCGTATTTATTTTATATATGTTTAATCATTCATATGATCTTTTTAAATTTGCACCCCTTTTGCTTTTACATAGGGGTGCATTTTTTCTAAAGTTCAATCTCACAATCTGGCTCTACTTTTTTACAAGCCTTTAATACATCATTCATAACTGCTTTTGGTTCTTTTCCATCTTCAAACTCCACAATCATTTTTTGTGTCATAAAGTTTACAGTTGCATTTGCTACTCCAGCTGTCTTTTTTGCTGCATCCTCCATAAGATTTGCACAGTTTGCACAGTCAACTTCGATTTTGTAAGTTTTTTTCATGATAAATATCTCCTTTCGTGATTGCTATTTAAACTTTCATTTAACAATTAAGCACTTGTTTAATCGTTGTAGCTATAGTATAATTCTGTTGTAGCCTAAAATCAATAGAGATACGTGATTACCTGCTAAACGGGCGAAACACATTTCTAAATAGAGCAAAAAGAAAGGAAAATTGTCTATGTCTTATACGAAGTTACCACATAACCATCATAACGAAACAGATCATACTGCGTTATTAGAACAGCTTGATGATATCCAACACTTTCAAATCGTTTCAGAATTATTTAAACAATTAAGTGATCCTACACGTATTCGTTTATTTTGGCTTTTATGTCATTGTGAGGAATGTGTCTTAAATATATCTGCAATGATGAAAATGACAAGCCCTGCCATATCCCATCATCTTAGAGTACTGCGAAACAAAGGATTGATTTCTAGCAGGCGCATAGGAAAAGAGGTTTATTATAAATCATCAAACACAGAACAGAGTATATTGTTACATAAAATGATTGAAAAAGTTTTAATGATTACATGCCCTGAACATAAGGAGTAAATAATATTATGAACAACGAAATCGTACCATTAGAAAAAAGTGATCAAGAATTTTCTCAGAAATATCATCTCGCTAGTTATGATTTATATGAAGGTATAAATCTTGCTTTTATGTCATTGACTGGCAGAAAACAAACTGATACACATGAGCCATTAAAACATATATTAGAAATCAATTACTGTCATAAGGGAAGAATTGGGTGGAAAATGGCCAATAGAAATAGCATTTATTTAGGTGAACACGATTTTTCATTACACACAATGGAATATTGTTCTGCTTCGATAATAACTTTACCTAATGAATACTATGAAGGAATCAAAATTTATATTGATTTAAATATCCTTTCAGAAAAAACACCAGAACTGTTAAAAAATACTGGTATTACAGGAGAAAGTATACTTAATAAATTTTGTAAAGATGGAAATTTTTCAGTTTTCATTGGCAATGAAGAAACTGACGCTATCTTTTCAGCATTCTATCATCAGCCAAAAGAATTTCAACTTGCATACTGGCGAATAAAGGTGATAGAACTCTTGCTATATCTAAGTAAATTATCTATTGATGCAGAAAACAGATTATCTGAATATCAATCTGAACAAGTTGAAATTATTCGCAATATCCACAAATACCTTTTAGATAATCTGAGCCAGCGAATAACAATAGATGAAATGGCATGTAAGTATCTTATCAATCCTACTACATTAAAATCTGTCTTTAAAGATGTATATGGTACTTCTATTGCCTCACATATAAAAGAACACAGAATGAAATTTGCAGCCCGTTTGTTAATGGAAACACCAAAAAGTATAAAGGAAATTGCAAAAGAAGTAGGATATGAAAGCCAAAGCAAATTTTCTAAAGTTTTTAAAGAATATTACAAAGTTTTACCGACAGAGTATCGAATGTTTCACTCAAGCAAATTAAAATAGAATTGATTGGCTATATAACAGCTTTCAACCAGTGTTTTGAATGAATACCTAATATTCTTTCATATTTAATTACAAAACCATCACTAATGTTCCAACACCAATTAAAATACACCCTATCAAAGATTTCATTGTAAATTTTTCGTGCAAGAAAATAAAGGCAAGTGCCAAGGTAATGACTACACTTAACTTATCAATTGGAACAACTTTTGAAGCTTCCCCCATCTGTAACGCTCTGTAATAGCATAACCAGGAAGCTCCCGTAGCCAATCCGGATAGAATCAAAAATACCCAGCTTTTTCGACTGATTTCTGATAATCCGCTTTGTGTATGAGTCAAAAATACCATTCCCCACGCCATCATTACCACTACAACAGTTCTTATAGCCGTGGCAAGATTAGAATTTACTCCATCAATACCAATCTTAGCCAGTATCGAGGTCAATGATGCAAATATTGCTGATAGTAGTGCAAATATAAACCACATAAATTTCATCTCCGTTTCACGCTTACAGATTTGCGGCTTCTTTATCAAAAATTATACCATACACAAAATAAACCGTCACTCTTTTTTGTACCTTTTTCATATATTGTAGTAACAGATCTTGACAGTGTCTTATCCTTCTCCTGACAAGAAAAACCCGGTCAGGGATCTGCCACTACATACCGCAGATACATCCTTGACCGGATTTTTTTCTTCCTTATTGTAATTGTATACAGTTTTAAGAGCTTTACAATTTTAATATTTCCCTTAGCTTTTTCAATGACATCCGGTAAACAATCAGCTGGTAAATACAGATTATAACTGCAAATCCTACTGTACATCCAAATGACATCCACTCCGTACTCTGGATTCTTTTATCATTTCCGATATAGATGATCATCAGAAATGAGAGGATCAGAAACAGTCCGATTGCCGTCGGAAGCACAAAGATTTTCCGGAGCTGGCTCTTGATACAGCGCATGATATAAGTATTTTTCGCACCAAGTTTTCTCAAATCGTCAAACATTTTCTGATTCTGCACACCGATCGTAACGCTTCGTGTATAAGCGATGATGCCGATTGCTGCCAGGCAGATGCAGGAGACATAGAGAAATGTCAAGATCATAATTCCACTCTCGTGAAGATAAGTTTTCATCTGGATCGGTTGAATCTCCGGATTGAATTTCCAGTCATGGTATAAATACGGATTTTCTGGATCCATCGGCTCTGTCATCCGATAGTGATAAGGTTCTCCGGCAGCTTCTGCCCGATCCTCTTCAGCTTCGTTATATGCATTCAGCACTGCCATATCTTTGCCTGCACGTCTGACATACTCTTTCCGAAGTTCGATTGCAAAATCATACACATTTTCACTCTCTTCCACATCAAAGAAGATCTGTTTCATCTGACGCTGTTCTGTCATCTGTGCCGTGATCGTCTGGAAGTCGCTGTCATTTAAAATATAGCGGTGTACATTTGCACGGTAAAACATGCGGTCTTCCACTGTCTTGGCAAATTTCAGATGCAGCTGTGCTCCGGTTTCCTGATTTGTCACAAGATCCATATCGGTATATTTCTCCCAGAAGTTTTCTGTCTGCTCCGGCAGGATAATCTGTGCAAATGTTCCCGGCTCTACCTCCATTTTTGTCCCGGTATACTGCTCATAGACAGATGCACTGATAAATTCTCCATAGGCATATGTCTCATAATAATCTTCGATCAGCTTCCCATCATCTGTCCAGTCTCTCTCGACCCCGGATGTCTGAAGTTCTGCAAGAAAAACTTCCTGATAATCTGTGATCGTCACTCCATATTCGTCTGCCATCACCTCGATGTCTTCCTTCTGGATCTCCTGCTCTGTCTGTCGGTAAATCAGATTAAAATCTACCGGCGTATCTGCCATTGTGCGAAACATCACAAACTTGTCTGGGATATAGGAGCCTGCGTAGAGTGCTGCACCGGTCAGAAAAGCAAGGATACACATATTCCGGACGGTCTGTCTTCCCTGAAATTTCATCATACTGTTGGAAATCAGGTTATGATAATATTTCTGCGGCTGCTTCCCTCGCTTGTGATAGACGATAAAAAATACAAACAGCATATAGATTCCGACTGCCGCTACGAGATAGACTGCATTCCAGATAGCCGGCATCTGAAATTTCAATAAATTGGCGGTAAGCTGTGGCCCCGCATATCCAAAAAGCAGACCCACCACAAGAAAGATTCCGCCTGCAATTCCATAGCCTTTCTTTACAAGCTGAAGCGGTTCATTTTTCTTCTCTTCATTTAAAATATCCATCAGATTTGTCCGCCTCATATAGCGCGCTGCCATAAAAAATAAGATGAGCACTGTCACCGCCGCAAAGAAAAGACTGATACCAAGTCCCGCAGCCGAAAACATCCTCCGCTCCAGAATATCCTTCAGAAACGTGTGAAGCAGGACCCATATAATTCCAACTGACGCTGCAGCTCCAAGCACGATCCCGAATACGATTCCTTTGCCCAAAGATATGAAAAGCTCTTTGTACAATTCTTTTTTCAGTCGTTTCTTCGTCATCCCAAGTGCAAGAAACACTCCGGTCTCACGGCTTTTTGTACGGAAAAATAATCCCGCCGCATAAATATTAAAGATTAGGCACCCAAGAACTGCCAGTGCGAAAATCATCATGATCATCTTCAGCGAATCTCCGCCCTCTGGAAATCCTGCCTGCACCACCGGGCTGTACAGTACACAGACAAAGGATGTCACAAGAAAAATCGAAAAAAAGGTACAAAATAGTAACTGCTTATAATTTTTCTTGTTATATCTGCGAAGTTTCAGGAAAATACTGCTGCTACTCATCTTCATCGCCATCACCACCATTAATGATTTTTAATTCTGTCAGAAGTTCATCTAAAAATGTTCTCCGATCCCCGGTTCGGATCAACTCTTTATAGATTTTTCCATCTTTCATGACAATGACACGGTCACAATAGCTTGCCGAAAAGCTGTCATGCGTGACCATGAATATAGTTGCATCCAGATTTCTCTGCGCTGCAAGAAATGCTTCAATGACTGCCTCACTAGATCTGCTATCCAGATTTCCGGTCGGTTCGTCCGCAAGGATCAGAAGCGGGTCGTTCATCAATGCTCTTGCCACCGCAGTACGCTGTTTCTGCCCACCGGAAATTTCTGCCGGATATTTGTCTGCAATCTCCCAGATGCCAAACATCTTTAACAGCTTTTTCGCCTTCTTTTCCATCTTTTCGTACGGCGCATCTTCGATCACCTGCGGGATGCATACATTTTCAAAAACTGTCAGTCCGTCTAACAGCATGAAATCCTGAAAGACAAATCCAAGTTCCTGATTACGGATTTCTGCCATTTTTTCTTCTTTTAACTGCGCCAGTTTTTTGCCATTTAACAATACCTTTCCTTTTTCGTATGGGATAAAGCAGGAAATACAATTTAATAATGTTGTCTTTCCGCTTCCCGACGGCCCCATGACCGCGACAAACTCTCCTTTATGAATCGTAAAATCGACACCTTTTAACACTTCGTAAGTATCTTTTCCAACCACATACGATTTATGTAAATTTTGAACCTCCAGCATGTGCTCTCTCCTCCTCTTTCTTTTTCTAAGAACATCTTATCAAAAGAAAGTTACCACACAGGTACTGAAATGTTACAATCTTGAAACATTGTTGAGAGTTTTACTCTACAGATACGCGGATCCGCTCTACCAGACTTCCACTCTTTTCGATTTTCTGATAGGTCCATACCGGAACTACAATACACACTACGAATAAAATTAGTGTTGCTCCCAGGAAAGGAAGCGCCGGGAACCAGAATTTGGCACCCATATAGTTCATCGTCTGATAGATTGCATAAGTAATTCCAATTCCAACAGTTAACGTCAAGAACAACACCCCGCCTGTATAGAAAATACCTTCCCACACAAGCATTTTCTTCACCTGCCGTTCGGTCATTCCCACACTTTCCATGATTGAGATTTCTTTCTGGCGGCTCTGCATATTTCCGACAGAAGTATTGATATAGTTCATGACTCCTATAATTCCAAGTATCAGAACGATTCCGAATCCGATTTCCATCATGTGCCCCTGTGCCGCTTTTACATTTTCTGCCTGCTCGATTTTAGAATCCCATGAAAAATCAGTTTTATTGGGGCTTTCTTCTATATTGGAAAGAATTGCATCCTCAGTCTCTTTATGATATTCTTCCGCATAACGGATCCCCACTCTGAAAACGATCGGTTTTTCTGTAAACGCTTTGACTGCATCATCGATGACGATCATCGTAGGTGGAAATCCAAGAAGCGATACATAATCCCCGACGTCTGTCATACCTGCGATTTCAAATGTCCGGGTATTTTCCGGATGTACATATTCCTCACAGGAAATCTGCTTCCCGCGCAGCTCCTTTTCATCTAGTCCGAACAATCCATGTCTATATAAAATACAAGTCTTGCCGCTCAAAAATGCCTCCTCATCCACCGGCTGTTCCATTTCTGCATTCAGCGCCCGGAAATCTTCCTCCGTAATCCCTACCAGAGAAGATCCAAAATTTTCTGGATGCTGCTGATATTCTTCGATATCGTCCTCATAAGGAATATTCATCCATGTTTCATAAAACTCCCGCATCCAGACATCTGTTACCTCTTTTTCCCATGGAACGATTGTAGGAACTGTGATAGTTGGAAGTACTTCTTCCACTCCATCTGTTTGACGGATCTCATTTAAGAGTTCTTCATTTAAGATCGGATGCACTCCCTGAATCTGTTCTTCTCCTTCTGCGGCACGATTCAAAACCATGTTGTTGATCGTATCATTTTTCAAGACCATATCCAGTCCCATGTAATTATAGGAATACTCTCGCGCCGACTGTGTGTGCAGCAATGTGATCAGACAGAGAAATACTGAAAGACTGGCAGCAAGTGACAGCATAGTCACCATCGTCTTTTTCTTATTCCGTGTCAGCTGTTCCAATGCCATGCGAACAATCAGACTTCCCTTTCGTGTTTTGTGCCTCTTTCTCACACTGGAGACTACACGGTACTCAAGCGCTTCGACCGGTGAGCTTCCCACTGCAATTTTCGTCGGTTTTCTTCCTGCATACCAGACAGTGCATCCAGTCAGCAACACGGTCAATAAAACGATGACCGGATGAAAGGTTACCTGCACCGCTCCCATTTCCTTCCCAGATACGAATGTCTTTACCACGACCGGAATCAGAAAGAAAGAAGTCCCTGCTCCGATCAGAATCCCTGCAAGCATTCCGATGCCACCAATCCATAAAAGCTGTTTCTGCATCAACTGCCGGATCTGACGCCCGGTCATCCCAATTGTCTGTAAAAGCCCGTAATACCGGATATTGCCCGCCACAGACAAATACATAATATTGTAAATCAACAGATAGGCACTCAACACTGTAACAAGTGCGATCCCTGACAGTCCCAGAAAGATTTCGGTTGCATTTCCATACTCATACACATAAAATAACCGCTGTGATTTTTTAAGTTTCATACTGTCAATAAAAGCCTGCTGCGCTTCATCCGACATCCATTTTTTACAAAAGGAAATATGACAACGGCCATAATATACCGCATCCAGCTTCTGCTTGTCACAAAAGGCTTTTGACATATAAAAATTGTCTGTATCGCCGTATCCATCCCAAATACCGGAAATTCGAAAGGTTTTTGCTTCCCTTTTCTCATTGATCTCATACACAAATGTAATTTCATCTCCGATTTTCTTGTCTGAAAACCCACACTTTTTCAGAGCATCTTCTGTCACCATCACCTCGTTTTCTTCAACTGGATAATGACCTTTTACAAATTTTCTGGCAGGTGCCATCATTTTCTTCCAGTAAGTATCATCTGCATACAGCAAACCGACTCCCGGTGTCTTGTCCGCCTCCGTTTCTGCGACTACACCTGACACCATTACAACACCATAATGCTCTACAGTTGGATTTTCTTCTAAAATCTCTTTCTGTTCTTCTGAAATTCCATACATGATCGCGTCAAACTCAGCCCCGTTCAAACGGATATTCTGTTGTCTCTGCATTTTTAAATAGGTAGCTCCCACGGTAAAAACACTAAATAGCAAAAATGAAGACAACATGATTGCCAGAACCATAGATAAGCTGCGTCTTCGATTGCTTTTCAAATTGTTCTTTGCCAGCCGTTTCACAACAGCCTGATTGTTATTCTTCAGCATAGAACTCACTTCCTTTCACAATCTTTCCATCTTCAATCCGCACAATTCGGTCCGCCATCTGCGCAATGTCATTGTCATGGGTGATCAGAACGATCGTCTGCCGAAACTGCTTTGCGACAATTTTCAGTAAGCCCAGCACATCATGACCAGTGGCTGTGTCCAGATTGCCGGTCGGTTCATCAGCAAGGATCAGCGTCGGCTTACTTACTAATGCCCTCGCAATCGCCACCCGCTGCTGCTGCCCGCCAGAGAGCGTACTCGGAAGTGCTTCCCGCCTTTCCTCCAACTGAAGCAGTTCCATGATTTCTTGTACAAACTCCTGATCCACACGCTTCCCATCCAGTTCGATTGGAAGTATAATATTTTCATATACGTTCAGATCCTGCACCAGATTATAACTCTGAAATACAAATCCTATTTTTCGGCGGCGGAATATCGCAAGCTGTTCTTTCGTAAGTCCTGCCAGATTTTTACCTCCTACAATCACACTCCCACTTGTAGGCACGTCCAGCCCTCCGATCATATGCAGCAATGTGCTTTTCCCGCTTCCGGATTTCCCGATAATTGCTACAAATTCTTCTGCCTTCACCCGAAAATCCACTCCATCCAAAGCCTTTACCGTATTCGTTCCCTGTTGATAATATTTTTTCAGATTTCTTGTTTCCACAATATAATTTTCCATCTACTTTCCTCCTCGTCTAAGTACTTCATATGTATCTTTCCGAATGTATCTTTTTGAACACATCTTTATCTTAGCAAAGAAAAATCACAATCCTGTCACAATCTAACATTGTCACAAAATTGTGATTTTTTCAATTTGGAAGATAGAGGCAAAATTCTGACCCTTTTCCGATTTCAGAGTGTACTTCGATATATCCATTCTGCAATTCCAGTATCCTGCGTGTCAGATATAAGCCAATTCCCACGCCGTTCTGCACATGAACTTCCGGTTCCCGATAAAATCTCGTAAAAATTTCTGCCTGCCGTTCCAATCGGATGCCTTTTCCATTGTCCTTGACACTGATTTTCGTAAAGATTTCCTGACGAATTACCGTGACGCAAATTTTTCCCCCGGCACTTGTATACTTCACCGCATTATCCAGTACATTAAAAATCGCTTCTTCCGTCCATTTTTTATCGTAGTCCAACATCATATTTTCTTCACATTCCACATACAGCTCAATTTCTTTTTGTGCCGCTGCGGGAACAATCTGACTGACCGCCGCCGTCAATGTCTGATAAAGATTTTCGCGCTCTTTCTGTATCTGAATAATTCCAGTTTCCAGCCTTGACATTTTTACCATACTCTGCAAAAGGAATTCCAGTTTCCCAGTCTGCTCCTCCAGACAGTTTAAAAACTCCTTCCCCTTTTCAGACAATGCTTCTTCCTGCAAAAATTCCTGATACAATTTCATATTTGCCAGCGGTGTTTTAGTCTGATGAGAAATATCTGAAATCAGCGCCTTCATCTGCCTTTTTTCCAGTAAGGCATCCGCTTCTTTCCGGTTCCATACTCGATACAGCTGCCAAAATTTCTCACCGCATTTTCCCCACAGCGTATCTTCTGTCACCTCAGTCGTTTCTTTCCACTCTTTTCCCGACAATATCTGCTCAATCGCCTCTTCCACCTGATCTGCGAACAAATCCACTTCTTGTTTCATCTTCATGGATTTCCTGACGGCGCCTGCTGCCACAAAGGCAGAAGCAAACACAACAAGATCTCCAATCCCCATCATCCAATCCATTGATAGCCCATCCCATACACATTTGAAATATATTTGTGCTCGTGATTCTCCAGCTTCCGCCGAAGACGGTTGACATTTACCGCCAGCGTATGCTTATCGACAAACTGCCCGTCACAGTCCCACAACTGCTCGAGCAGAATCTCATACGTCAATAGCCTTCCCTGATTTTCTGCCAATACTTTTAACAGCCGAAACTCCGTAGGTGTTATTGCACATGCTTTCTGATCCACCATAACTTTTGCCCGCTCCCAATCGATCTTCAGATATCCGTCATCATACCCTCCCGGCTGTTCCGGCTGCGTTCGCTTAAAGATCCGCTCAATCTTCCGCAGCAACACTTTCATAGAAAAAGGCTTTGTGATATAATCCTCTGCTCCCAGATCATATCCTTTCAGCACGTCCTCTTCCAAATCTCTTGCCGTAAGAAAAAGAACCGGAATGTCCTGCTGTGCTTTCACCCACTGACAAAAAGTAAATCCCTCTCCATCGGGCAGATTGACATCTTGGATCACAAGCTGCAGTTTTTCTTTCCCGGTGAATGACTGATATTTTTCCTTCGCCTCTTGTATGGAAAATGCCGTGCTTGTGTGATAGTCCTGCTTCTTCAGTGCATAGCATAATGCTTCATTCAATTCTCTGTCATCCTCTACTACAAGTATGTTCTGCATGGTTTCTTTAGCTCCTCCCGCAATGGATGTATGCAATAGACATCTGTCCTTGCTTTTTTGTATTATAGCATTGTTCTTTTTCCGCTACAATCCTATTTTTATTTAGCATATATGCCATATTAAATGCTTTTTCCAATTCCTTTAATGCCCGCTCTGCACGTTCGGGCTCTGTTATATAAGTATCCAGCCATTCCTGTATCCACAAATATTCCCACAGATTGCAGTCTCTCGTTTCTCCGTATCCCTCCTGAAAATATGCTTCACTGTCCTCTTACATTTCCATTTGCCGTATCCGCTCTACCACGCTTTTCTTCTCACTACGGCAGAAACAGAACACTGCAAGCAACACCGCTGTGATGAGTCCGACTAAGACTAGAATCGGCAGCGGAAACAGTGTAAACCGGTATGTCATCACCCATCCGGTCGAAAGCAATTCCTGCCGAATACTCATCTTAAGAATCGTCAGACTGTACAAACAGCCCACGGTCACCGCAATCACTGACGATATCAGGACATAACAAAGACATTCCCACAAGATCATCTGGAAAATCTTCCTTCTCGACATCCCCATGCTCTGGAAAATCGCAAATTCCTTCGTTCTCGCCAATGTCATTGTCGCCTGCGTGTTGATATATCCGGAAATCCCTAAAAAGAACAGTAAAACTCCTGCTGTCAGTTCTGGAAAAACAGAACGGACGCACTCCTTTTGAAAACTCTGTTTTAATGTATAGGAAGATTCCTCAGCAATCGGCGCCCCAATGCGATTCTCATAAGATTCCAGCAACGCCTCTGCATCTTTTTCTTTCTGATCCTTCACATTAAAATAGAATTTCCGGATACTGGTCTTCGGATACATCTCCCGGAAATCTGTTCCCGGAATCACAATCTCCGGCACAAACATGTGGTAGGAACCACCCTCCGTCATCCGATCTGGCAAATAAACAGTCGCCATAATCTTAAATGTCCGGCCATCGACTTCCACCAGTTCCCCTCGACTGTAATTCGGATGCTCCTTGAAAGAACGATCGCTTCCGACTGCAAGTGCATATCCACCCTCTGCAAACTGCTCCGGATCCCATGTTCCATCTAAGATCCAGTCCGTTTCTTCCATCATCGAAAAAACATCCTGGTCAAGCCCCCATATCCTCATCGTACACTGCCCGCTGGATATCGCCTCCTCATATTCCTGAAGCCACTGCGTATATGGCTCCATATAATGAAAGAGTCCTTCTCCCTCTCCTATAAAAAAGGAGCGGATCTGTTCTCGTACAGATTTCGGAAGCACATATGGAACCTCTTTAGAAAATACAGCTCCGTATTCCTGCAGTCCACCCAGAGCCAGAATCTCCCGTTCCATCTGCCCGTTAATCTTATTTTCTCTCTCATTATAGATGCCTCCCACATTCCCACACAGAGAAGCTTCTTTCACGACAAAGTCAGAAATACATGTCTCCTGCAAATATTTTTCCGTATCAAAAGAATGATATTTTGTGGCAGCCATCAAGATTAAAAACATTCCTCCTGCAAGCGCTGCACAGACCTTCCAGGTCCACTTCCGGTTTTTCCAAAACGACTCCGCCGCGAGGAAAAATGGCACATTTCTTCCGCTCTTTCCCATCTTCGTGAGAAATAACCGTCTTCGGCTTCTTTTTCTTTCTACTCTGATTCGGACAATTCTTTTCTCTTTTCGATCAGTCTGCTTCTTTCGGTATTTTCCTGACGGCATGATCCACCAGACCACATGAAGCGCTTCCATCGGCGAACAGCTTTCAATAATGCTCGCTGCCCTTTTGCTGCACCTGCACACAATAAAAAACAGGAAAGCAGTCTGAAGTACGAGCAGCCAGACATGGATGTGGATCTGTTCGATGGATACATTCCATCCGGTCTGTGTCAAGACAATTCTTCCAGACAAAAGCGCAAATAAAATCCCCGGAACTACACCCGCTGCACATAAAAGTATCCCGCTTCCCATCCATACTTTGCAGATCTGTGTCGGAGACATCCCAAGCGTCTTTAACCTCCCATAATATTCCAGATCCGTGACCGCTGCAATCTGAAACATGCTGCGAAAAACAAAATAGCCTGCCAGATAGAGAAACAGCATCATAATCACTTCATTCTGCTGTTCCATCAGATTTCGCAAATAAATACTGATTTTCTGTACGTCGTTGATTTCCACTTCCGCATGCTGGATCCCACAAGTAGAAATTAACTTCTCTGCGTTTTTAGCAATCCCAAACGGCAGTGCAAACCTTACCTGCACTTGAAGCCTATTTCCCGAAAATTTCTGCGCAAATTTATGAGATAACCATAGATCTCCATTTTTTCCATCTGCACCTTTCATTTCCAGATACCCGGATAAAACAAAGGAGGACTCCATCTTTTTTCCGTCCTTCTCCCAGATCGGTCAATGTCGTTTCATCAACAACAATCTCATCTTCTTTTTCCGGAAGGCTTCCATGCAACGCCCCTCTTCGATTCTGCTTCAGAAACATCTTGTCCGGACAGATCATCTTCGGGCGGCGATAAATCAATTCTGGATTTTTCACCTCACCGATCACATCTGCAGCACCGATTTTTCTCACTTGTGGCTGTATCTGAATCCGTTCTTTCTCTTCCTTTGTCACGCCCTCTAAGATCAGATGTGCATCTGTCCCCTGCCACTCCAACAGCGTCGCATGCAGATGTTCAAATTCAGCAGCAATTCCCATTCCAAGCAACGTAAGCACAGACATACAGCAGAAAATGAGAAATACAAGAATTGTGTTTCTGGCTCTCCGAAACGAGATTGTCCGGAAAATAATCTGGCGGACTGCCCGTCCATTATTATTCTCCAGCATGATGTTCCCCCACGATTTTCCCATCCTCCAACCGGATAATCTGATCTGCCATCTGCGCCAACTCCTCGTTGTGTGTGATCATCACCACAGTCTGTCCATACTTCTTGCTCATCATCCGCAAAAGTGCCATGACATCTCTGCCTGCGATCGTATCCAGATTTCCGGTCGGCTCATCCGCCAGAACAACTGGGGGTTTTGCGATCAATGCCCGTGCAATTGCTGCCCGTTGTTGCTGTCCACCAGACAATTCCCCCGGAAAGGCATCCAGCAGATCTTCCAGACGCAAAAAAGAGATGATAGAACGCAAGAGTTCCTCATCCGGCTTTCTTCCATCCAGCGTCAGCGGGAATACAATATTTTCATAAATATTTAGCATCGGCGCCAGATTGTAATTCTGGAAAATAAATCCGATCTTTCTTCTCCGGAAGACACTTTTCTCTTCCTCATCGAGATGATCTAAGACAACTTCCCCAATCTGTACGCGCCCCTCCGTCGGTTCGTCCAATCCTCCAAGCAAATGCAGCAGCGTAGATTTTCCGCTCCCTGAGATTCCCATCACCGCAAGAAAGCATCCGCGCTCTACTTCCAGATCAATTCCGTCCAACGCTTTGATCAAATGTGGTCCTCTCTGATAATACTTTTTCAGGTTTTTGGTCCGTAGCTGTATCATATTACTTCCTCCCCTTTTCCTCTGTATCTTTTATCAGTCACTCCTTTTCGGAACGGTGGAATCCGGCTCGTTTAGAAGATAGACAGAAAATGTCGTCCCCTCCCCCACAACCGAAGCCACACTGATATACCCTTTCTCCAGTTCAATAATTTCCTTTGCGAGATGCAGACCCAGACCGATCCCTTCCTCTCCTTCTGCCTCCGGCTCCCGGTAAAATCGCTGAAAGATTTTATTAAGATGCTCTGCCGCAATGCCCCTTCCAGTATCAGAGATATTAATCTTCGTATAAAATTGTCCCTGATTGACATCTATTTTGATTTTCCCGCCCTGATCTGTATATTTCACTGCGTTATCAAGCAGATTGAATACTGCTTCCACCGTCCATCTCCGGTCATGAATCAGTTCTGTCTCTTCCGGGCAGGAAACGGTGACAGTAATCCCTTTTTTCATCGCTTTCGGCATCACCTCGCTCATCGCTTCAGCAAGCGTATCAAGCAACGACTGACGCTTCTGATGCAAGGAGACAAGCCCGGTCTCCAGTCTGGACATCTTCGTCATCGCATCCATCAAGAAATTGATTTTCTCTGTCTGTGCCTCCATCATCGTAAAAAACTGTTTCTTTCTCTCCTCGGAAAGGTTTTTCCGCCCAAGAATTTCTGCAAACATCTTTAAATTTGCTGCCGGGGTTCTCACTTGATGCGCAATATCCGATACCATACTCTGAATCATTTCTTTTTCCTTTTGATTCTCCTCCCGTGTATAGATCATAATTTCATGATACTGTTTCATCCGATCCTGGATCTTTACAGTCAATGTATCATGATACTCCGAAAAACTGATCTCCTCTTTTTCCGCAATCATATCATCCAGCGTGTCTAGCAACTTTTCCGCATGTTTTACAAGCATTTTTCTTAGAAGCATCATTTCCAGCAGGCATACAAAGACTACTGTACATACGATGATCATTGCACCACACGCAAATAGTTGCTGGTTCAGAGGCAGACAGAAAAGAATTGCGATCCCTCCAACTGCAAGCACGAGGGTCAGCACCATCGTTTCACACATTTTATGCCTCATGCCCTTCCCCCCGCGCAAAAAGATATCCCATTCCATAAATGGTCTGAATATATTTATGAGATGTATCCTCGATCTTTTTTCTCAACCTGGTCATATTGACTGTCAGCGTATGCTCATCAATAAAATTTTCATCACAGTCATAAAGTCGTTCCAAAAATACCTGTCTTGTCAGGATCCTCCCCGCATTTTCCACAAAAAGCTTTAATATCCGATATTCATTCGGCGTCAGGAGCAATGTTTCTGTCCCCCTCTGTGCAGTCATTTTGTCAAAATCAATCCGGAGATATCCATCGTCATATTGCCCCTGATCCCTTTTCTCATTTTGTCCTGTACGTTTCAGGATCACCGCAATTTTTCTTTTGAGTATCGATGGAGAAAACGGCTTTGTCACATAATCATCTGCACCGAGATCATAGCCTCCTAACACATCCTCCTCTTCTTTTCTTCCCGTCAAAAACATAACCGGAACGGTATATCGTTTTTTAATCTCCTTGTAAAATGTAAATCCGTTTCCATCTGGAAGATCTACATCCAGTAGCAGCAGATCAAATTTTGATGTCTCCAACAACTGTCCCGCCTTCTTCAAAGAGTGTGCTGCAACCGTCAGATAATCTTCTTCCTCCAGTTCAAAGCAAAGCCCGGCAGAAAGCGCAATGTCATCTTCCACAAGTAGTATTTTCTTCATATACCCCTCTCCTCACTCTTCCTTTGTATTTCCCATTTTAAATTTGTGTATTTTTATACACTTTTGAAATAATTTTACTATATTCCAGTACTTTTTACAATATTTCAAAAATTATTTTATTACATTGTGTAAAGCATACTAATTTTCATTTTAAATAATAATACAAACCATTCCCCCATTGCTGTCATTGACGATCTTCTGCATGGAATCCTGAAGTTTCACTTGACTTTCATCGGTGATTTTTGTAATCTTCCCACGGATTCCATCTGTGACAAGTTCCTCGATCGATTTGCCGAAAATGTTTGTATTCCAAATTCCCTCTGCTGATGCGCTCGTCTCATTGATATAGCGCACAAGATCCTCTGCCTGTTTCTCACTTCCTACGATTGGTGCAATCTCTGTCTCGATGTTTGCGCGGATCATATGGATAGACGGCGCTTCTGAATGAATTTTTACGCCAAACTTACTGCCCTGTTTGATGATGACTGGTTCTTCCAGATGGATTTCCTCCCTCTTCGGTGTGACAACCCCATATCCTTTGAGGCGCACAGCATCCATCGCATCTTTGACCTGCTCATACTCTTCTTTCATTTGGGCAAGTTTTTTCATCGTTCCAATCAACTCATATTCTCCGCCGATCTTCGTTCCAGTCAGCTCACTAAGAAGTTCATAATAAAATGTCTCTGCCAGTTCCATCCGGATCTTCACCTTTCCGGTATCCATCTGAATCTCATCGATCTTGACCTCTTCAATGTAAGGACTATCAATCTTTGGCAGTCCGTCCGCTGCATTCCGGATTGTCTGAAGCCCCGCCATGATTTCTTTTACATGTACGAGCAGATCTGCCTTGATCTTATGGTCCATCGGCAGCATCTCCACCCATTTTGGTATGTAAAATTCCACCTCTGCAATTGGAAATTCAAATAAAATCTGTCGGATAATATGATGGATGTCATCTTCCCGAAGCTGTTCACAATTGACCGGAAGTGCACTGACTCCATATTTTTCTTCGATAGATGCAGCAAGTTTTTTTGTCTCTTCACTATATGGCTTCTGTGTATTGACAAGCACAATGAACGGTTTCCCGATCGACTGCAGCTCTCGAATTGTCTTTTCCTCCGGTGCAACATAACTATCCCGCTTTAGTTCCCCAAAACTCCCATCCGCCGTCACTACAATCCCGATCGTTGCATGTTCATGGATCACCTTCTTTGTCCCGATGGTCGCAGCTTGTGTAAATGGGATTTCATGGTCAAACCATGGTGTCTTCACCTGCCGCTCCGCATCATTTTCCATATACCCGGTTGCCCCCTCTGCCATATAGCCGACACAGTCGATCAGTCTCACTTTTGCCTTCACATCCTGTGAAAGCTGGATCTCTGCCGCCTCCTTCGGGACAAATTTCGGCTCTGTTGTCATAATCGTCTTCCCTGATGCAGACTGTGGCAGTTCATCTCTCGTCCTCGCCCGACTGTTTGCATCGGTCATATTCGGCAGTACGAGCAAGTCCATAAATCGTTTGATAAAAGTTGATTTTCCAGTACGCACCGGCCCTACAATGCCCAGATAAATTTCCCCATTTGTCCTTGCCTCAATGTCTTTGTATAAATGAAACGTCTCCATAAGAATACCCCCTTGCTATGCTGATACAATCTATGCAAAAAAAGCCAGTTTTAGAATCTCCGCTATTCTATTTATTTTTTTCTTTTTCCTAAAGCATTTTTATGCTATAATATTGCGGAATAACTACAAACGAGGTGAAACATGAATATTTTGACAACATTAAAAAAATCTATCATCGGAGGATTTCTGATCGGCTTTGGCGGAACTGTCTACTTAAATATGGACAATAAGATCGTCGCTGCATTCCTCTTCGGTCTCGGACTGTTTACGATCATCAATTTCGAGTTGAACTTATATACCGGTAAGATCGGCTATCTTTCAAAAGAGAACTGGAGAGAAATACTTCTGACACTGATTGGTAATTTCATCGGTACCAACCTCTTTGCGTTTCTCGTACTTCAGACACGCCTTGCAGGAAAATTAAAAGAAGTAGTTGCTCCGGCCGTAGAACTAAAATTGTCTGACAATCTGTTAAGCACATTCATCCTTGCGATTTTCTGTGGAATCCTGATGTCCATCGCAGTCGGAACCTTTAAAAAGCTTCCAAATATTTTAGGAACTCTGGCCGTCTTTTTGTGCGTGGCAGTCTTTATCCTCGCCGGATTTGAACACTGTGTAGCGAACATGTTCTTCTTCGCACTCTCAAGTTCTCCGGCAGACTATCTTCTGACACTGCTCGTGGCAATTGCCGGAAACAGTCTTGGCGGAATCGCATTCTACAGACTGACAAAGATAAAAGAAGCAGAAGCCTAAATAAGTTGATTGCACCTGTGACCGGGCTTTCCCTGATCAGGTCATCCCTATATCCGGTACAACGAAAAACTCCTTCTCGTCAAGAAATGAATTGCTTTTCATTTTCTTTTGACGAAAAGGAGTTTTATTTTATTCAGGATTCCACTGCTGACTAAAAACAGTTTGAAATCCTTTTTCTTTTTCAATATTCAAATATCTTATACTTCCCACGGCAGATCCGAATGTTCTGTCTTTCCATCCCGGAGCATCAGTTCTTTTACCGCCTCTGCCGCGCTCTTTCCTTCAAAGAGAACTGCATTGACCTGCTCAATGATCGGCATCTGCACTTCATATTTCTGTGCAAGCTTTACGGCTGCCTTTGTAGAATAGACACCTTCCACAACCATCTGCACTTCATCCATCGCCTGCTGCATCGTCCTTCCCTGACCGATCAGATAACCTGCTTTCCGATTCCGGCTGTGCACACTTGCACAAGTTACAATCAGATCTCCGATTCCGGTCAGTCCGGTGAAGCTCTCGATCTTTCCACCCATCTTCACCCCGAGGCGTGCGATCTCTGCAATTCCTCTCGTGATCAGAGCAGCCTTCGTGTTATCCCCGTATCCAAGTCCATCGGCAATTCCGGCAGCAAGCGCAATGACATTTTTCAGCGAGCCGCCAAGCTCGATCCCGAGAATATCCGGGCTTGTATAGACACGAAAGACTTCATTCATAAACATCTTCTGAAGATATTCGGCAGTCTCTTTTGTACGCGCCCCTACGACACAAGTCGTCGGAAGACATCTTCCGACTTCTTCCGCATGGCTCGGACCGGACAATACCGCCACATCCGCCTGTGGAATTTCCTGCTCAATCTGCTCAGAAAGTGTCATCAGTGTGCTTTCCTCGATTCCCTTTGCCACATTGACGATTTTCTGTCCTTCTTTCACAAACGGAGCCATCTTCTTTGCAGTTGCCCTCGTAAACGGAGAAGGCACCGCAAGCACCATGAAATCCTGATCTGTAATTGCTTCCTGAATCTCATTGGTAAATTTCATCGTCTGCGGAAGTTTCACTCCCGGCAGCTTGCTTTTGTGCTCCCGCACACGGTCAAGCATCTCCACCTCTGCCTGATCGATCGACCATACCGTCACATCATGCCCGTTTTTATCCAACAGTAATGCAAGTGCTGTCCCCCAGCTTCCTGCGCCCAATACTCCAGCTTTTGCCATAATCAGTCCTCCTGTTTCTTCTTTGCACCAAACTTATTTTCCGTTCCATTTAACAGTCTTTTGATATTTGCCCTATGCTTATAAAATGCAGACAACATTAAAAAGACTGCGATCGCATACATCTCATACAGATGTGCCTGAGAAAGTCCAAATCCTCCGCGCTGTCCATATACAACAACCTCTACAACAAACAGCACAACAATTGTAAGAGATCCCAGAGAAACATATCTGGTAATTCCGACGATTACCCAGAAAACGATTGCCGCGATCAGCATCATCATCGGATTTGTCGCAAAAATCAACCCTGCGGTCGCCGCAATCCCCTTTCCGCCCTTGAATTTTAAATAGAACGGATAGTTGTGTCCGAGCACAGCGCCCATTCCTGCATACATGGAAAGAAGTGCTAATTCCTCTGGGTAAGCCTGACTATAAAGTATATGTACGATCCACACTGCCACCACACATTTTAAGAAATCTCCGAGAAACGTGATCATTCCCGCTTTCCATCCTAATGTCCGCAGTGTGTTTGTCGTTCCGGCGTTACCGCTTCCATGCTGCCTGATGTCAATATGTTTCCATTTTCCATAGAGATATCCCGTCTGCAGCAGCCCGCAGACATATCCTATGATCACACAGACCAAACGTTCCATAATTATCGGTCTTTCTCCTTTCTCTCGCGGATAAAGAATTTTAACGAGGTTCCCTTAAATCCAAACGCCTCGCGGATCTTATTTTCCAGATAGCGTGTGTAAGAGAAGTGCATCAGTTCCTTATCGTTGACAAAAATGACGAAGGTCGGCGGCTTCACTGCCACCTGCGTAATATAGTAAAGTTTTAGTCTCTTTCCTTTATCTGACGGCGGCTGCTGCATCGCAACGGCTTCCATCATAATCTCATTGAGTACTCCGGTCGAAATACGAAGTGTCTGATTCTCCAATACCATATCGATCATATCGAACAGTTTTGGAAGGCGCTGCCCCGTCTTCGCAGACACATACATGATCTCTGCATACGGCATGTATGACAATACCTGACGAACATTCTTTTCATACTCATACATCGTCTTGTCATTTTTCTCAATGGCATCCCATTTATTTACAATAATAATCACACCTTTGCCGCGCTCATGAGCGATTCCGGCAATCTTAGCATCCTGCTCTGTGACACCTTCCACCGCATCGATCACAACTAAGACGACGTCTGCCCGCTCCACAGCTGTCACTGTACGGATAATACTGTATCGTTCCAGTTCTTCTTTGATCTTATTCTTTCTACGAAGTCCTGCTGTGTCGATGAAGACATATTCTTTTCCATTCCATGTAATCTCTGTGTCGATGGCATCTCTTGTCGTTCCTGCAATATTGGAAACGATCACACGGTTCTCTCCGACCAGCTTATTGATGATCGAAGATTTTCCCACATTCGGCTTTCCGACAATCGCGATCCGAGGTCTCTCATCCTCTTCTTCCTCTGCAGAATGCTCCGGAAAATGTGCAGCGACTGCATCTAGCATATCTCCCAGTCCAAGTCTTGAGGATGCAGAAATCGGGATTGGATCTCCGATTCCCAGATTGTAAAATTCATACACATCTGCCATCAGTTTCTGGAAGCTATCCACCTTATTGACAACTAATACGACCGGCTTTCCAGAACGGCGCAGCATATCTGCCACTTTGGAATCCGAATCCTGAAGTCCTTGTCTGACATCCGTGATAAAGATGATCACATCCGCAGTGTCAATCGCAATCTGTGCCTGCTCTCTCATCTGTGCAAGAATGATATCCTTGCTGTCCGGCTCGATCCCGCCTGTGTCAATCAGGGTAAATTCCCGATCAAGCCATGTTACTTCTGCATAAATTCTGTCCCTTGTGACTCCCGGCGTGTCTTTCACGATGGAAATCATCTCTCCTGCCAGCGCATTGAATAATGTAGATTTTCCTACATTCGGTCTTCCTACGATGGCAACTACTGGTTTACTCATAGTTTCACTCCTATATCTGTCTTATTTTATTATTTTCTTTTGTCTTTGTTCTGATAAGTCACCTATATCTTCTCATCCAGAACTGCTTCGATGAAATCTTGTCCGCTTGATTTTACAATATCTATCTGCACTTGTAAAGCCTCTTTCAGCTGATCTAAGGTAACATCATCAAGAAATACTTCTTCGCCGTTTCTTAACATACAGCACGGCAGAAGCAATCTGCTTCCAAGCGGTCTGCCAGAAAGCTGTGCCTTCAGATCCTGCCCGGTGATCAGTCCCGCCACAGTGATCAGCTCTCCGAAGAAATCATTTCGAATCTCATAGAGATGGACAATCACATTTGGATATTTTGTCTGAAGTGTCTCGATCATTCTTTTTAAATACGGATACGCAAGTTTTCCGGTTGCCAGGGAAATCTCTGTCTCTCTGTCATCCCCAGACAATTGCTCAAATGCCTCCTGAAACTCGTTCTGCAAAAGTCTTGTAGTGCCGACTCCGTTTTCCAGCTGAAGGTAACCGTCGTAACGCTCTTCCTCCGGCATCTCCTCCCCGGCAAGAATGTACCATTCATCTCCTGCATGGATAAAGTGTGTTCCATATTCCTCATAGATTTTCTTCTGCCAACGATGAATGATCGCAAGCACTTCCTTCGCCTCTTCTTTTGTAAATGGCTCCAACGGATACAGTCCGTCGCGGAATTTTGTCAATCCAACCGGAACGACCGATACACTCTGCAAATGTGGCAGATATGCTGTCATATCACGAATGCTCCGCTCCAGCTCCTCGCCGTCATTGATTCCTTTACAGAGCACGATCTGCCCATTCATCGTGATGCCGCCCTCATAGAGTGTCTGTACCTTCTTCAGTGCATCCCCCGCAAACCGGTTGTGCAGCATCTTACACCGCAGTTCCGGGTTCGTTGTATGAAAGGAAATATTGATCGGCTCCAGATGATACTGTACGATCCGGTCAATATCATGATCACTCATATTTGTCAGCGTAATGTAATTTCCCTGCAGGAAGGAGAGTCTGGAATCATCATCTTTAAAATAAAGTGTCTCTCGCATTCCTTTCGGCATCTGGTCGATGAAGCAGAACATACATTTATTTCTGCAGGAACGATACTCGTCCATCAGCCCCTGCTCAAACTCGATGCCCAAATCTTCCTCATAGTCCTTCTCAATCTCCAGCTCCCACTCTTCTCCGTCCGGCTTCTCGATCAGAAGTACAAGTTCTTCGTCATTTACAAGATAATGGTAATCAAAAACATCCTCTATTTCCTTGTCATTGATACTGATCAGGCAGTCCCCCGGCTCCACGCCAAGTTCCCACGCAATACTTCCGTCCTCCACGGAACGGATGATATGTCTATGTTTCATATTGTCTTCTCCTAATTCTACTACTTCCAAACAAATACCGCCTATATTTCGTCAAAATTTTTACATCTCTTTCGAAACATGCGTTTTCTGCCATATTTGTTTCTGGCCTCCTTTTATCATACTAGATTTTTAAGGAAAAAGCAATTTTTTACACCTCTTTCTTGCCCCACAGATCAAAAAGTGATATAAATGAAATGTCAATAAATTTTTTAACGGAGGCCATTATGCCAAATATTCAATTATTAGAAAAAACTCTTCCGGCGGCACCGCTTCGCATTGCAGCACTGGAAAGCTGTCTGCCGCTGGCACAAAAAGTCGACGACTACATCGTGACATTCCGGAAAAGTGCCCTGGAATCCATGCAGTCTTCTGCACTTTACGCAAACTACAAAAAGGACAGTTACCTTCTGAAAACTTCCTGCCCGCGTTTCGGCTCAGGAGAAGCAAAAGGAATGATCCACGAATCTGTCCGCGGTGCAGATTTATTTGTCATGGTAGATGTCTGCAATTACAGTCTGACTTATTCTGTCAACGGACATTTAAATCACATGTCCCCGGATGACCATTATCAGGATTTGAAACGTATCATTTCCGCAGCTACCGGAAAGGCGCACCGCATCAATGTGATCATGCCATTCCTCTATGAAAGCCGCCAGCATAAGCGCACAAAGCGAGAGTCTCTTGACTGTGCACTCGGACTGGAAGAACTGATCGATATGGGCGTCAGCAATATTCTCACCTTTGATGCCCACGACCCGCGCGTGCAGAACTCAATCCCACTGAAAGGATTTGACAACTTCAGCCCGGCATATCAGTTCATGAAAGCATTGTTCCGTGCAGAATCCGACTTAAAAGTAGACAAGGATCACCTGATGATCATCAGCCCGGACGAAGGTGCGATGCACAGAGCTGTCTATTTCTCAAACGTGCTCGGCGTAGACATGGGTATGTTCTATAAGAGAAGAGATTACTCTACAGTTGTCAACGGGAAAAATCCGATCGTTGCCCACGAATTTCTCGGAGATGACGTAAGTGGAAAAGACGTGATCATCCTCGACGATATGATTTCTTCCGGAGAAAGTATGTTAGACGTGGCAAAACAATTAAAAGACCGCCACGCAAACCGCGTATTTATCTGCACAACCTTCGGACTTTTCACAGAAGGATTGGGAAAATTTGATGAATACTATGAGAAAGGGTACATCGATCGCGTGATCACGACAAACCTCACTTACCTGCCTGCAGAGGCTTCTGAAAAGCCATATTTTGTTGTGGCAGATATGAGTAAGTTCCTTGCGTTGATCATTGATTCCTTGAATCACGACATTTCCATCGGTTCCGTATTAAATCCAACCGATAAAATCCACAGACTGTTGGAAACTTATAAAAAAAGATAACAAAAACTGCATCCACCACGATGTATCAAAAGAGGGAGATCACACAAATCAACGTGTATCTCCCTCTTCGTTTTATCTAACTGTCATACTTTTCCATTTATCAATTATTTTTCATACCCACACGGAAAGATGCATTTTATTGTTGCTGTTCGTTCACCTCTTCGTGGTGATACTCCCCTTCAAATACCTCTTCCTGTGGCTGTACTTTTGCCTCCCCAGACTCTGTGGCTCCCGGTGGGAAGGAATAATACTGATGACCATTCTCCAATACGACTCCTCTTGCCTCGGCAAGTTCACTGACTGTCACAAGCTGATATCCCTGCTCCACAAGCTTTGGAATCAACTCCAGTGCAGCATCGATCGTCGTGGAATGAATATCATGCATCAATACGATATCTCCATCTTTCACGGTATTCAGCACACTATCTACCGTCGCTTTTGCATTTTTTGTCTGCCAGTCCAGTGTATCCACGGACCACATAATAAATGGCATTTTCACAGTCTGTTTCAGTGTGTCACTGACTGCCCCATAAGGCGGCCGAAGTGTTGTAGTGCCATTTGCAACAAATCCGTTGATGATTTTGTTCGTAGCATCCACCTCGTCTAAAATTCCCGCAGGATCCATCGTAGATAAGTTTGCATGTGTCATCGAATGGTTGGAAAGTTCACATCCCTGCTTTGCCATTCGCTTGATCAACTCCCCGTTGTTCTGTGCATTCTGCCCAAGCATGAAAAAGGTTGCTCGTGAGTTATATTTTTCCAATTGATCCAGCAATTCCCCGGTCCGCTTGCCTGGTCCGTCATCAAATGTCAGTGCAAGCATAGGTTTATTCGGATCAATAGAACTCTCTTCGGATTTCAATTTTCCATCTTTCGCAAATTGATAAGTTTTGACACCAATCCGCAGTTCTCCGGTTACCAGATTTCCTTCCCCGTCAAAATAGTATTTCTCTCCGTCATCTTCTATCCATCCATTTTGCACATAAGTTCCGTCCGGCTGCTTAAACTTCTTCCCGTCCCACTCGCCATATTTATTTTTTACAGTCAACGTACCATCCTGCGTCTCAAAAAATACGGACTGAGACAGTTCCCCTTCTAGTTTCTTCTGCAAATCATCTGAAAGTTTTATTTTGACCGGAAAGGTCCCTTCTTTTGTCCCATCTGATTCACATTCCAGCGTGTAGTCTTTCCCCTCTGTCAGACTTTCCATAAACTCCTGTGCCGTATACTGCTCTTTTTCATCCAACGTAGTCTTCATCGCACCTTCCCCATGAATATCCACGGAAAACTTTGGAAGTTCACTGTCCTGGTACATCGTCTCCGACTTCGCCTTCACAGAAATCACTGCCAGTCCACTCTTTTCAGAAGCCGCTGCCGTACTGAAAAGTATGACCGACAGCAGGCAAAGAACTACGATGCTGATCAGTTTCTTTTTAACGCGTTCCCGCTTGCGCGCGCGCTTTATCTGCCTCATAAATTTTGTACCCCCTAAGCTTTTGTAACACTTTTTCTCTTTTCAGTATACACAATTTCCCACCAGACTGCAATCGTATTTCCCGCACATTTCATACGCCTTTTCGAAGCAAAAAATACCTTCCATTCCAGACAGCTTTCCGTCCAAAATGAAAGGTATTCTAATTATTCTTCGTTTACTTTTTCTACTTGAATAATTGCAGATTTCTGCATTGGAATACGACAGTTTCTGTTATTTCCAAACTCTACGATCACATCATCGTCTGTGATATCGATCAGTACACCGTAAAATCCACTTGTTGTCAATACTGTATCTCCTACTTCCATAGAAGCAACCATCGCCTGAATTCTCTTCTGCTCTTTTCTCTGCGGGCGGAACAGAAAGAACCACATACCTCCGATCAGTACTGCATACACTAAGATAATGGAAAACATTCCACCAGCTCCACCTGACGCTAATAAACCATTCATACTAAATTCCTCCTACTTCTCAATTAAGCACTATTGCTATGATACACAATTTCTGCTGAGACATCAAGTTATTTTTAGAAATTTTATGATTTGTTTATATCTGTCCGCGTGTGAATCCTTCCAGTTTCTGCTTCTTGTACTCCTTATATCTTCCTTCCTCGATCGCTGTGCGGATTTCTTCCATCATATTGTTATAGAAATACAGATTATGCAACACGCACAGACGCATACCAAGCATCTCTTTTGCTTTCAGCAAATGGCGGATATAGGCTCTGCTGTATTTGCGGCAGGCCGGACACTGACAACCTTCCTCGATCGGTCTGTCATCCAGCTCATATTTTGCATTGAACAGATTCATCTTTCCATGATTCGTGTAAACATGCCCATGTCTTCCATTTCTACTTGGGTAAACACAATCAAAGAAATCAACACCTCTGTCAACCGCCTCAAGAATATTTGCCGGCGTTCCAACTCCCATCAAATAAGTCGGCTTGTCCTGTGGAAGATATGGAACTGTCGCGTCAATGATCCGATACATGTCTTCATGGGATTCTCCCACTGCCAGTCCTCCGAGCGCATAACCATCCAGATCAAGTTCCGCGATCCGTTTCGCATGTTCGATGCGGATATCTTCATAAATACCACCTTGATTGATTCCAAACAGCATCTGCTGCTTGTTGATCGTATCTTCCAGGCTATTCAGCCTTGCCATCTCTTTTTTACAACGCTCCAGCCAGCGCACGGTGCGATCTACCGAGTGCTGGATATAGTTGCGGTCTGCCACACTGGACGGACATTCATCAAACGCCATCGCAATCGTAGATGCTAAATTGGACTGGATCTGCATACTCTCCTCTGGTCCCATGAAAATTTTCTTTCCATCGATGTGGGAGTGGAAGTATACGCCTTCCTCTTTGATTTTTCGCAATCCTGCAAGAGAAAAGACCTGAAATCCACCTGAATCTGTCAGAATCGGCTTATCCCACACCATAAATTTATGCAGTCCCCCGAGTTTTTTTACTACTTCATCTCCCGGACGCACATGTAGATGATAGGTATTAGAAAGCTCTACCTGCGTCTTAATTCCTTGAAGATCTTCTGTGGAGACAGCACCTTTGATCGCTGCTGCTGTTCCCACATTCATAAATACCGGCGTCTCGATCACACCATGTACTGTTTTCAGTCTTCCTCTTTTGGCAAGACCATCTCTTTTTATTAATTGATACATTCTTTTTCTCCTCTGACTTAATAATGACAAATGACCGGAACTCCTGCACTGATCAAGTTCAGCAGCTGCCCTGCCTTATCAATCGGCATATTGATACATCCATGAGAACCGGCACTCTGATACAGACTGCCCCCAAATGCCGGCTGCCAGTCCGCATCGTGGAATCCGACTCCACTCCAGGTAAACTGCATCCAGTATCTTACTTCTTGTTTATAGATTGGTTCTCCTGTCTCCGGATCGTTCTCTCCGACAAGAATAGACGGACTTTCTTTATAAAGTACATCGTAGACCCCTTCTGGTGTTATCCTGTCCGGCGTCGGAAGTCCTGATACGATATCTGTCTCCAACACTACATTTCCATTCTGGATATACCACATATGCTGAGTAGATAAATCCACTTCTGCATACGTATTGCCCCAGTCTGTCGCATCAAATGACGCAGCACGTTTTTCATAGATAGGCTCTCTCTGTACCGGCTTTCCTCCGGCAATATCTGCCTTCAACTGCTCAATCTCTGCCGGCTCATCAATACTCCATCCGTATGTACCGCCAGATACAGTCGCAGCTTTACCGGTTGGTGTCGTAAAACTTCTCGTCTTTCCTACTGTATCATATCTAGATGCGAGATCTCTTACATATGCAGAAATCCCATCCGTCGTAAATGTGACATTCATATTCTCATCGACTGTAATCCACTCTGCAAGCTTTGCCTTGTCAATTCCTTCCGGAGTCGCTCCCATCTGATAGGTGACCGTTCCTCCGAGGTACGAATTCATCTTATCTCTCGCCGCCACAACTTCAGGTGAATCTTCAGTAAATTTTGGCTTAAGGTAGCAGCCTTCCTTTTCCAGATCCACCTCATGCTGGAATCCACTGATCTTCTCCTTGATCTTCTGGCGGAAGATTTCCTGATCCAACTGTGTGCCCTCTACCTCTTTTGTAATCACGAATGTATTCCCGTCAAATGTCGGCTTCGCAGATACTGACGGTGTCTGATTCTCCGGCTTCATGCACTGAAGTCCACTGATCAATGCATCTAATGCCGCCTCATCGTACTGGACATCCACTTTCGCCTCTGCGCTTCCCTTTTGGAACAATGCCCGAATCCACAGAAACGCATTCTGATCTTTTACAATCTTCTCCAGTTCTTTCCCAGGAAGATATTCCAGAGAAATATCCTCTCCACCGATCACTTCTGTTCCGCCATCATTTTCCTTTAAGGTAAGTGTATAACCTTGTACCTGCTTCTCCATATAAGACTCTGCTTCTTTTACCGTCTTACCTGAAAAATCATTTCCGTTGATGGTTGTATTAAAATAAAAATGCTTTGTAAAATAGAAAGCAAATCCAAGGTAAACAAGCGCTGCCGCTCCAAGAATCCCTCCTGCGATAAACAATACCTTCTTCTTCATCTGCTCTTTCTTCTCGCTGCTTTTGCCATTTTTCTGATGATTCTGCTTTGCTGAATGGCTTCCTGATGAGTTCTTCGCGTTCTGTTTCAGCTGCATCTCAGAAGATCTTCTGCTCTCCTCCCTGTGCTGGGAATTCTTTTTAACAGATTCTTCCTGATGATTTCTCTTCTGCTCATGCTGCTTCTGTCCATGCTGTTTCTGTAGTTCTTTCCGCGCAAGATTCTTTGCCTTTTGTGTCCGTAACTCTTTTGGAAGTTCAGCCGTAAACTGCGCCTTCTGAAGATCAGATCTTTGGGCACGCGGCCGCGGATTCTTTCTTTTCTTTTCTTTCTTCTCTATCTCTTCTATATTCTCCTCATCCGGACCATCATCCAGACGATAGGAGAAGTATTCGATGTCATCTACACGCCCGTCTGCATGTCTGTTCCCAGATCCCTGGCGTCTTCTCTTATCATTCGTGCCGCCCATATAGTATCTATTTCCTTTCTCTAAACAATATCTAGTAAACATTATAATACGTCCCTTTCTAAAAGTACAGTATAAAATAAGCATTGCCACTTTTTTTAACTTCCTATATAATAATGACAAAAGTTTGTAATATTTTTGTCACGAAAGGAGTTTTTATATATGGCTGGTTCCTATTTTGGAAATTCATTCCGCATCACAACCTGGGGAGAATCCCACGGTCCGGCAATCGGTGTCGTCATCGATGGATGTCCTGCCGGACTTGCACTCTCCGCGAAAGAAATCCAGTGCTTTCTCGACCGCAGAAAGCCTGGTCAAAGCCGCTACACGACACAGCGAAACGAATCGGATCAAGTAGAAATCCTCTCCGGTGTATTTGAAGGACGTACGACCGGAACACCAATTTCATTAATTGTTCGCAATCAAGATCAACGCTCCAAAGATTACGGAAATATCGCTTCCTGCTACCGTCCCGGACATGCCGACTTTACTTTTGACAGCAAGTATGGATTCCGTGACTATCGCGGAGGTGGTCGTTCTTCCGGGCGTGAGACGATCGGCCGTGTCGCTGCCGGTGCTATTGCCTCCAAACTGCTCGCAGAAATGGGGATTACTATCATGGCTTACGCCAAGTCGATCGGACCTGTTACCGTTCCTACATCTGAATATCATCTGACTGAGATTATGGAAAATGCTCTGTATATGCCTAATAATACATATGCCGGACAGGCAGAAATATACTTAAAAGAATGTATGGAAAAACAGGATTCTTCCGGAGGAGTCATTGAATGTACCGTTCACGGAATGCCTGCCGGAATCGGTGAGCCTGTTTTTGAAAAGCTCGATGCCGCTCTCGCCAAAGCCGTTATGTCCATCGGTGCTGTCAAAGGTGTGGAGATTGGTGACGGTTTTCAGGCAGCCACTTCTCATGGAAGTATCAACAACGATGCCTTCACCTGCGAAAACGGCTCCATCTCAAAGCTGACAAATCATTCCGGCGGAATCCTCGGAGGAATGAGCGACGGCTCAGACATTGTCCTGCGCGCTGCGTTTAAACCGACACCTTCTATTTCACAAGTACAGCAGACTGTGACAACTACATCTGAGAATATCGATCTTTCCATTCACGGACGCCATGATCCGATCATCGTTCCGCGTGCAGTCGTTGTCGTAGAGTCCATGGTGGCACTCACACTGATCGATCTGTTATTTGCCAACATGAGTTCCAGACTGGATAAGATTCTTTCCTTTTACAAAAGATAAGATCCAAAAGAATCTATAAGCCATTTTTAATAATATTTTTCGTTCGCGTATGATATTCTTTCAGACAATATTATACGCGAACGTTTTGTCTGTCTTTAGTTTAACAAATTTTTTTTACTTTTCTTTTCATTCTTTCTTAATCTTTTCTGAAATTCTTTTCTAAGCCCTATCACCTGCATAACCTATCAAGGCGGATAACCTTCAACAAAGTCTGTTTTTCTTCATTTTCTGATTGACTATTACCTAAAATAGAGTATAATAATATAGGCACATTTGTTTAGAAATAGTAAACTTTTTGTTTATTTATAATAGTACTTATACGTATGGAAAGGATGTCCGTATATATGAATATAGGCAATAAACTCAGGGAATTGCGCATGGAGAAAGGACTTACGCAGGAAGAACTTGCCGATCGGGCAGAACTTTCGAAGGGATTTATCTCCCAGATAGAAAGAGATCTTACCTCCCCTTCGATTGCAACGCTGGTCGATCTACTGCAATGTCTCGGGACAAATCTGAAAGATTTCTTCTCCGATGACTCCGATGAGCAGATCGTATTTCCTAAAGAAGATTTCTTTGAAAAAACAGATGCGGAACTTCTCAACACCATCGAATGGATCATCCCGAATGCACAGAAGAATATGATGGAACCAATCCGTGTCACCTTACTCCCCGGAGGCTCCACTTACCCAGACAGACCCCACGAGGGAGAGGAATTCGGATATGTCCTTCAAGGAGTGATCCATATCCATCTCGGGCAGCGGGTATACACGGCCAAAAAGGGAGAGACTTTCTATTTTGCCCCGAACTGTGAACATTCGATCAGTGCGGGAAAAAAGACTGGTGCAAAATTTATCTGGGTAAGCACACCACCCAGTTTTTAATTATTTCTAATTGTTTTCATGTACAAAACATCTATTTAACAAAACGAAGGAGGAGTGAGCATATGGCTAACAAATTAATTGATATTGTAAATGTATCAAAATCCTACGGGGACAATCTCGTCCTCGATGAACTCAACTTATATATCAGGGAGAATGAATTTCTGACACTGCTCGGACCGAGTGGATGCGGGAAGACAACTCTGCTCCGCATCCTGGGCGGATTTGAGAGCTGTGATTCCGGACACATTATTTTCGACGGAAAAAATATCAATAATGTCCCGCCAAATAAGCGACAGCTAAACACAGTCTTCCAGAAATATGCTCTGTTTTCCCACATGTCCATTGCAGAAAATATTGCATTTGGACTGAAGATCAAAGGGAAATCAAAAGCATATATCAATGACAAAATCCGCTATGCGCTAAAGCTTGTCAACCTCGATGGTTACGAGAACCGTACTCCGGACTCTTTAAGCGGCGGACAGCAGCAGCGGATCGCTATCGCCCGCGCGATCGTCAATGAGCCAAAAGTGCTCCTGCTCGACGAACCTTTAGGCGCTCTCGACTTGAAATTGAGACAGGATATGCAGTATGAGCTGATCCGTCTGAAAAACGAACTCGGAATTACATTTATCTATGTTACCCACGACCAGGAGGAAGCGCTCACAATGTCCGACACCATCGTCGTGATGAATCAGGGATATATCCAGCAGATCGGTACGCCGGAAGATATCTACAACGAACCGGAAAATGCATTTGTCGCTGACTTCATTGGGGAAAGCAATATTCTTCCGGCTGTCATGGTCGAAGATAAACTGGTAAAAATTCTCGGCGTCAATTTCCCATGTGTTGATGTGGGATTTGGAAAAAACAAACCTGTGGATGCTGTGATCCGCCCGGAAGATATTGATCTTGTAAAACCAGAAGAAGGACTTCTCGAGGGAGTCGTGACACACCTGATCTTTAAAGGCGTTCACTATGAGATGGAAGTTTCCGCAAATAACTTTGACTGGCTTGTACATAGTACAGACATGGTTCCGGTCGGCACGACTGTTGGAATCAAAGTAGACCCATTTGATATCCAGATTATGAAAAAGCCAGAATCTGAAGATGAGGAGGCGGTTCCAGTTGAAGAGTAAAAAATTACTTGCCGGACCGTACTTATTCTGGTCGGTATCTTTTATCATCATCCCGCTTCTGATGATCTTCTATTATGGGCTGACAGATCAGGATGGTGCCTTTACCTTTGCAAACCTTGCAAAGATTACAACACCGGAGAACTTAAAAGCGCTCGGACTTGCGCTTCTTTTGTCTCTGATCAGTACTTTAATCTGCCTTGTCATGGCATATCCACTGGCGATGATCCTCGCCTCCATGAATGTCAACCAGACAAGCTTTATTGTATTGATCTTCATCCTTCCGATGTGGATGAATTTTTTGCTCCGCACGCTCGCATGGCAGACTTTATTAGAAAAGAATGGTGTGATCAACAGTATTCTGTCGTTTTTCCACCTGCCGCAGCTTGCGATCATCAACACACCTTATGCGATCATTCTTGGTATGGTCTATAACTTTTTGCCATTTATGGTACTTCCGATCTACAACGTGCTCGTAAAGATTGACAAAGATGTGATCAATGCCGCACGAGATCTCGGCGCAAACAACCGTCAGACCTTCTTTAAAATCATACTGCCATTGACCGTTCCGGGAATCATCAGCGGAATTACCATGGTATTTGTTCCGGCGCTCACAACCTTCGTCATCTCCGATCTTCTTGGTGGAAGTAAAATCCTTCTGATTGGAAATGTCATCGAGCAGGAATTTAAACAAGGAAGCAACTGGCATGTCGGCTCCGGACTTTCACTCGTGCTGATGATCTTCATTATTTTAAGTATGGCTCTCATCGCCAAATATGATAAAGACGGGGAGGGAACTGCATTTTGATTAAAAATACATTACAGAAAATCTACCTGGGGCTTATTTTCATTTTACTTTATGCCCCAATCATTACCCTTGTCGTGCTGTCTTTCAACAATTCCAAGACACGCGCCAAATGGGGGGGCTTTACCGGAAAATGGTACGTTGCCCTTTTTCAGAATGAGCAGATTATGAATGCGCTCTACACAACATTGATCATCGCCCTTCTTTCGGCGCTGATTGCCACACTCATCGGAACCGCCGCCGCGATCGGCATTCAGGCAATGCGAAAAAGAGTCCGTACAGCGATGATGGCTGTCACCAATATCCCGATGCTAAATGCAGATATCGTGACTGGAATTTCCTTAATGCTCTTATTTATCGCATTCCGCTTTTCACTTGGATTTGCAACGATCCTCATGGCACACATTACGTTCAACATTCCTTATGTCATCTTAAGTGTCATGCCAAAATTAAAGCAGACAAACCGTCGGACTTATGAAGCTGCACTGGATCTTGGAGCCTCTCCAATCTATGCATTTTTCAAAGTAGTTTTCCCGGATATCCTTCCGGGTGTCTTCTCGGGATTTCTGCTTGCCTTTACGATGTCCCTTGATGATTTTGTCATCACTCACTTTACAAAAGGACCAGGCGTGGACACACTGTCCACAAAAATTTACAGTGAAGTTCGAAAAGGGATCAAACCGGAGATGTATGCGCTTTCGACCTTGTTGTTTGTATCCGTGCTAATCTTGCTGATTCTCGTCAATGTTTCTCCTTCTTCCAAAGAAGGCAGCACCAGAAAATATGTCAGCAAAAAAAGTAAAGCTGCCCGCTTTGTATTCCGGCGCCTCGTTCCTGCAGTTATGGCAATCGTGATCATCGCCGGAGGATTTTTCTACGGTTCAAAGAGATCCGTCAGTGGTGATAATCAGGTAATTGTCTACAACTGGGGAGAATACCTTGACCCGGAAGTAATCACTATGTTTGAGGAAGAAACCGGCATCTCGGTTGTCTATGAAGAATACGAAACAAACGAAATCATGTATCCAAAAGTGCAGTCCGGCGCCATCGCCTACGATGTTGTCTGCCCATCCGACTATATGATCCAGCGCATGATCGAGAATGACTTGCTCGCAGAAATTAATTTTGATCATATTCCAAATATAAAAAACATTGGCACACAGTATATGGAGCAATCCCGCCAGTTTGATGCGGAAAATAAATATTCTGTTCCGTACTGCTGGGGTACTGTCGGAATCCTCTATAACAAAAAAATGGTTAAGGAACCGATCGACAGCTGGTCTGTCCTCTGGGACGAAACATACAAAGACAATATTTTGATGCAGGACAGTGTCCGCGATGCATTTGCTGTTGCTCTGAAATACCTTGGATATTCTTTAAACTCCACAGACCTAGATGAGCTTGAAGCTGCAAAAGCACTGTTGATCGAACAGAAACCGCTTGTGCAGGCATATGTAATTGACCAGGTCCGCGATAAGATGATCGGAAATGAAGCCGCCATTGGTGTTATCTATTCCGGAGAGGCTATTTATACCCAGCTGGAAAATCCGGATCTGGAATATGTGATTCCAAAAGAGGGCTCCAACGTATGGATCGACTCCTGGGTCATTCCAAAAAATGCAAAGCACAAAGAAAATGCAGAGGCATTTATCAACTTCCTCTGCCGTCCAGACATCGCCAAGATGAACTTCGACTACATTACTTACTCAACACCTAACATAGAAGCAAGAAAACTGATCGAAGATCCTGCAATCCGCAACAGCACTATCGCATTTCCGGATGCTTCTGAATTAGAACGGTGTGAGACATTCCAGTTCCTCGGCGACGAGAACGATGTGCTATACAATGAATTATGGAGGGAGATTAAATCAAAATAATGAAACGGACATTTACCTATCCGATCCATCATGAAATGGCCGGCATGACGATCCAGTCTTTCCTAAAGCAACAGCAGTATTCCAGTCAGGTGATCACGCATTTAAAGCGGACACCTGACGGCATCTGCCGAAACGGTGTCTGGGCACGGGTACACGAAGTGCTGCAAAGTGGAGATCTTCTTACGATTTCCATCGTGGAAGAAACTTCCTCAGAGCACATCGTTCCCGTGCCTCTTCCATTTCCAATCGTATACGAGGACGAAGATCTGCTTGTGATCAATAAGCCTTCCGGCATGCCGATTCATCCTTCTCAGGGAAATTATGAGAATACGCTCGCCAATGCTGCTGCTTACTACTTTGCTTCTCAGAACATTCCTTTCACCTACCGCTGTATCAACCGCTTAGACCGGGATACTACCGGGCTTCTGATCATTGCCAAACATATGTACAGCGCTTCTCTTTTGTCCAATATGGTCGCCAGACGAGAGATTCATCGAGAATATCTTGCCGCTGCCACCGGTCTTGTCGAAGAGTCTGGGATGATTGAAGCACCGATTGGGCGGGCAAACGGTTCTACCATCGAGCGCTGTGTCGATTTCGCGCACGGTGATTATGCCTGCACCCATTTTCACCGGCTTGCTTATCAAAATGGGTATTCTCTCGTTTCTCTCAAACTAGAGACCGGGCGCACCCACCAGATCCGTGTTCATATGAAATATATTGGGCATCCGCTTCCGGGAGATTTTCTCTACCATCCAGAGGATCACTGTATAGACCGTCAGGCACTGCACTCTTACCGACTCTCCTTTATCCATCCAATCACAAAACAGTCACTGACCTTCACAGCACCTCTGCCAGAAGATATGCAGGCAATTTTTCAAAAGGCCACAACGTAAAAATGAGCGTGACGTAAAATAGATTTCTTATGAAATCCCTTATTTTACGTCACGCTCATTTACTATAGTTCTATCTTTTTTACATATTCCATCTAAGTGGAAAGATCGTCCGTCGTCAGAAAATCAATCTCCTGATTGGTCCACTCTTGCTTTTCCCAGCTTTCATTGTATGTCCAGACGTTGATACTGATTCCCTTGTCTTTTGCATATGCTACCATATCGCTGCTGATTCTGGATGCTGCAATCCCACTGTGGGACAATTCTGCCATTTGGTCGATTGTTTCCTGCGTCCCTTCCTCCACCAGATATTTGATACGGATAATCTCAGAACATTCCCGGATCTTCTTTAGCTGATCCAGACTGCCGCTTAGACATACCACGGAATCTTCCATCCCAAGTTCCTGTATTTTTTGCACAAGCGAAATAATATCTTCTACAGAAGTAAACTTAAGATCTAATACAGCATTTGCACCACTCTGTCGACATACTTCCAAAAATTCCTCCATGGTCGGCACCCATGCATATGGATATGCCCAACTGTTGCTGCCACTGTCAATTGTCAGCATCTGGATCTCATCTAAGGTCATCTCCGCAATCACTCCGGTTCCATCGGTCATGCGATCTACAGTTGGATCGTGCATACATACAAATGCCCCATCTGCAGTCCGGTGAATATCTGCCTCAATTCCCCATGCACCACTCTGCGCTGCCAGTTCATAGGCAGGAAGCGTATTTTCCGGTGCCTCAGAACTGTACCCACGATGTGCAATGACCTTTGTTCCACTATTTTTTACTGCAAGTTCTGTCGTCTGTTCCAATGCCTGTTCTATATTCCCTCCAAGCAGCGGTACTGCTTTTTCCACTGTAGTTTCCGGAAGTATCCTTGCCTTCAAGTCTAACGTATAGCTTCTACTATACACAAAGATCCCTGCAGCCACACAGAGGATTGCCCCGGCGGTACATCCGAGAAATATCTTCTGCCTCCGCACCTTTCTGCGCCGCAGTTCCTTCATTCGTTTGAGCTTCTGCTCTCTCAATGTATATTCTGACATGACTGTCACCTGCTATACTTGAAAACATCCGCCGCCGACAAATTCTCGAAGAAGCGAGTTTTTCGGAATATTTTCGCTTCCGACACCGACAAAATACTCGAGGAACTTCAGAAGTCTTTTTGCTTCTGTATACTCTTCACACTCTTTGTCGATACCAAATAAAATCGGCTCTGCATACTGCTTTAACACTGCCAGTTCATAAATCAGCGCAGAGTTAAACATAACATCTGCATCTTCCTGATAAGGGAAAATATTTTCCTCCTCCCCGCGTCTGACAGAAGGCCACATCCGGATTGTCTGTTGGGCAGAAGTTCCCCGCGTTCTCGCATCTCTTACCAGTCTGCGGATCAGACGACCGTCTGTCGTAGGAATCCGGTTGTGCTCATCGATATTTAACTGTGTCAATGCACTGATGTAAATTTTAAATTTATTTTCTGCTGCCAGCTTATAAGTCATCGCATCATTCAGACAGTGGATTCCTTCGATGACAAGGACATCATTTGCCCCAAGCTTTTTCGGCTTTGAAATATATTCTCGCTTTCCAGTCTTAAAATTAAATGTCGGAAGCTGTACTTCCTTTCCTTCCAGAAGATCTGTCATGTCTTGATTAAATTTCTCTAGATCAATCGCCTCCAGACATTCAAAATTGTAGTTACCGTTCTCATCCTTCGGCGTCAGTTCCCGGTCTACAAAATAATTGTCAACCGCGATCGGATGCGGCACAAGCCCATTGACTCTGAGCTGTACAGACAGTCTGTGGGAAAAAGTAGTCTTTCCCGAAGAGGACGGCCCTGCGATCAAAATAAAACGCACTTCCGGTCTGGCTGCGATCTGCGCTGCAATCGAGGCAATCTTACTTTCCTGAAGCGCCTCCTGGACAAGCATCTCCTCAAGGATATCCCCCTTTGTGATAATGTCATTCAGCTCTCCGACCGTCTCAATTCCCTGCATATCTCCCCATCTTGTAGATTCCTTCAACACCTGGAATAATTTATTCTGAGGTACAAACGGCGGCACCTCTTTTGGCGCTGACGCTACCGGCATTTGGATAACAAATCCTTCATCATATAAATGCAGTTCAAAATATTTCAAGTATCTTGTGCTCGGAAGCATATACCCATAGTAGTAATCTTCGAACTCATTCAAACTGTACAGATTCACTTTCGATCCTCTCCGATACTCAAAAAGCTTCTCTTTATCCACCATCCCGTACTGGTGAAAAAGCGCTGTGGCATCCGGTGTCGATACACTTCTCTTTTTAATCGGTATGTCTGCTTCTACGATATCCCGCATACGGATTGTCACCCGGTTTAAGAAATCCTGATTGACGACAACATTCCCCTCTACTTTGCAATAATACCCTTTGCTTACAGAATAGAGGATTCTCACTTTATCTATATTTTCATGCCCTGCCACGTTATAAACAGCCTTCACTAGCAAAAGGCTCATACTCCTTCTGTAAGTCTGGTTTCCAATTGCCTCACCGGTTGTGACAAACTTTAATACACAGTCTTTCTTTAACTTTTTCCCAAGCTCCTGAAGACGGTTGTCTACAAAAACAAGCACAATATCATTTTCATACTCTGCCTGAAAATCTTCTGAAATCTTCTCATAAGTTGTCCCCGCTTCATACTGGCGGAGTACCTTCCCAACCTGAACGGTATATCTCTGTTGTTCCACCTGTTTCCCTTCTTTCTTCTCTGTCATCTTACATTCTATGCTACACAACAGAAAACGGATGACTGATCGGAGCACACTTGATATCCAGTTTTTCAAATCTTTCTTCCAAAAACTTTCTCATGTCCTCTATAAAAATATGTTCCATTCCATAATGCCCGGCATCCATAATCGTAAGTCCCTGCGCCTCAGCATCTATTCCAGAATGATGATCAATATCTCCGGTAATCAGCACCTCTGCTTTCTTTCTGATCGCCTCCCCGATTACACTCTTCCCAGATCCTGGGCAGACCGCCACTCTCTGAATTTTTCTGTCCAAATCCCCAAACACTTTTATGTTCGAAAGGGCAAACCGCTCTTTGACAAGTTCACAGCATTCCCTCACAGTCATCGCACTTGCAAACTGCCCGGATTTACCGATTCCTTTCTCCGGTTCTTTTGGCTCAGTCTGTTCCAATACCTCTATGGACTGTAAGCCTAGACGGTTGGCCGCAAGATCTGCCATCCGCAGTACATCATAGTTCGTATGCATCGCATAATAGGAAATATCGTGCTGCAGCAATTGTACAACACGATTTCCAATAAAATCCTGATCTGAAATTTTCTTTAACCCCTTAAAAATCAATGGATGATGCGTAATGAGTAAATCTGCCTTCACCCGAACCGCTTCCTGGATTACTTCCTCGGTCACATCCAGCGCAAGATAAACGCTTTTCACCTCTTTGTTGGCTCGTCCGACAAGAAGCCCTACATTATCCCACTCACATGCATACGAAACCGGATATACTTCTTCGATTTTCTCTGTCAATTCCTTACAAAGCATCGCTCTTTCCTCCCGTTTCTTCTATTTCTTTTGCTTTCCCCCAGATTCCCACTGTCCTAAGATTCCTTCTACACATGCAGTCTCCTTCTGCAGTGCTTCTCTTCTCTGGCAAATATGATCACCACTTTTATCGTCCAGTTCTCTTAATACCTTTCGCTTCATATCCAGCTCTCTATGAAGAAAGCTTTGGAGTACCGGATTCCTCTGAGAAAGAAGTTCTTTTCCATAACATGCCTCTTCTTTCGTCAGCGTATACGGACTTCCCGGACACACTTTCATGATCGGATAAAATTTGCCTTCCTCCAGCACCATGTCTTCAGCAAGTATTTCATACCCCTGCTCTGCCAAATATTCCCGGACTTTATAAAGTTCCGACTGGGGCTGTAAGATCAGCGCTTTCAAACTTCTTGCTGTCGCACTGCTCTCCTCCAAGATCTTGATCGTCAATGCTCCGCCCATTCCGGCAATAATCGCACAATCTGCCTCTTCTGCCTTTAGCTCTTTCATCCCGTCAGACCTTCTTGTATCGATCTTTTCAGAAAGCTCTGCCGCCTGAATATGTGCTCTTGCGCGGTCAAGCGGTCCGATATTGATATCCATCGCAACTGCTCTCGGGCATCTTCCCTCCTGCACAAGTGCGATTGGAATATACCCGTGGTCTGTTCCGATGTCTGCTACAACCATCCCATCATCCACGAGATCTGCCACAGCACGCAGCCGTTCTGATAATTCTGTCATCACTTTTCCTTCCTCTCTAGTCAAGATAATCTCTCAACTTCCGGCTTCTGCTTGGATGACGAAGCTTTCTCAGCGCTTTTGCCTCAATCTGACGAATTCTCTCTCTTGTGACATCAAATTCTTTTCCAACTTCTTCCAGTGTTCTTGCACGTCCATCATTCATACCAAAACGAAGTCTTAACACTTTCTGCTCTCTGTCTGTCAGTGTACTGAGCACTTCATCCAGCTGTTCCTTCAAAAGGGTTGCTGCGGCAGCCTCTGCCGGAACCGGAACATTATCATCCTGAATGAAATCGCCAAGATGACTGTCTTCTTCCTCACCGATCGGTGTTTCCAAAGATACCGGCTCCTGGGAAATCTTAAGAATTTCTCTGACTCTGTCCACCGGCATATCAAGTTCTTTTGCAATCTCCTCCGGAAGCGGTTCTCTTCCAAGTTCCTGAAGCAGTTGTCTGGATACACGGATCAGTTTATTGATTGTCTCTACCATGTGCACCGGGATACGGATCGTTCTCGCCTGATCTGCAATGGCTCTTGTGATTGCCTGACGGATCCACCATGTCGCATAAGTACTGAATTTAAATCCTTTATTGTAGTCAAATTTCTCTACTGCCTTGATCAGACCGAGATTTCCTTCCTGAATCAAATCCAGGAACAGCATTCCTCTTCCAACGTATCTCTTTGCAATGCTGACAACAAGACGGAGGTTTGCCTCTGCAAGACGCTTTTTCGCATCTTCATCGCCTTCTTCCATTCTTCTTGCAAGTTCGATCTCTTCCTCTGCACTTAACAGCGGTACTTTTCCGATTTCTTTCAGATACATCCGGACCGGATCTTCAATGCTGATTCCATCCGGCACTGAGAGGTCGATTTTCTCCATATCCACCTCATCTTCCTCTGTGAGCATGATCTCGATATCATCGTCGTCCTCATCGCCCTCTCCGATTCTAAGCACATCGATATTGCTCGCCTCAAGCGCCTCAAACACCTTATCCATCTGCTCAGAATCCAGTTCCATATCTGAAAAGAAATCATTGATCTCCTGTAATTCCAGAATGCTTTTCTTCTTTTTCCCAAGTGCAATGAGTTCTTTTACTTTCTCAATCAGTTTTAATGTATTTTCTTCCATTCGTGTCTATCCTCCATAATCTGTTTCTATTTTATCCTTAATTGATGGAAATATGCAGTTTTTGCAGATCCTGCACCGCTCTTTTACTCTCCATCAACCGCTGTAATCCCACAATATCGGTCGGTTCTAAATTTCTTGTCGCCGTCTCGATGCTGTTCTCTTTCACACGGATGATTGTCTCTTTGAGTGCTTTCTCCTGCTCACTTTTGGTCGTCAGTTCCCTGATCTTCGTATGGAACAAAGCTGCCACCTCCCGGTGCTCCTCCTCATCTGTGAAGTGGTTCATAATTTTTGCCGGATTGACTTCTCCTTTCTCATACTGCTCATAGAGCAGTAAAGCAACGGTCCGGTAAAGCTCCGTAGTAAAATCTTCCGGCATAATGTATTTCCGGATCATTCCAAACAGAGATTCATCTTCGATCATCCACGTAAGCAGAATCTTTTGCGACTGAAGCATACCATCTTCTTTTTGCTGTTCTTTTGCATATGTCGTCCGCGGTCTTGCCACCGGTGACGCCATCCCCGACTGCACCGCCGCTTTCGCCACTAATTTCCGCAGACTATCATATCCGATATGGTAAGCTTCTGCCACGGCATCGATATAGTTGTTGCGCTCAATTTCCTCTTCGAACTGCGCCAGCCTCTTTGCCGCCTCATAGTAGAACTCTGTCTTTCCTTCCGGAGTATGCATATCATACTGTCGCTCCAAAATCTCCAGGCTGAACATAAATCCATTGCGTGCCTTTCCAATCCGCTGTTCAAATGCTTCTGCACCAAGATTTTTAATAAATTCATCGGGATCTTTATATGGGTCCATACGGATCACTTTTGCACTGATCCCGGCTTCCTTTAAGATCGGCACTGCCCTAAGAGCTGCTTTCGTACCAGCCTCATCACTGTCGTAAGTCAGATAGACTTCACTGACATACCGCTTGATCAGAGAGGCATGTCCCGCTGTCAGCGCTGTTCCAAGCGAGGCAACCACATTGGTAAATCCTGCCTGGTGAAGTGAGATCACATCCATATAGCCCTCGCAGATCAGAAAATATGGTTTTCGCGATGTGCGCGCCCGATGCAATCCATAAAGATTCCGGCTCTTATCAAAGATCAGTGTCTCCGGCGAGTTGAGATATTTCGGTTTCCCATCCCCCATGACTCTCCCGCCAAAACCGATGACACGGTTGTTCGCATCCATGATTGGAAACATGACACGGTTCCAAAATTTATCATAGATTCCGTGTTTCTCATCCGTATTGATCAGTCCCGCCTGCCGGATCAGATCATCTGAATATCCCTTTTCCCTGAGAAATTTATACAGATCATCGCTGTATTTATTGGAATATCCAAGTCCGAACTGTGTGATCGTTGTATCGGTAAGCCCTCTGTCTGTCAGATAACGGTAAGCATGTTCTCCGTTTTTCCCTTTTAACTGTGAGTAAAAATACCGTGCCGCAAGCTTATTCATCTCCAGAAGTGTATTCTTTAGGTTCGCTTTCTCTTTTGCTTCCTTAGAGTATTCCATTTCCGGAAGTTCCACTCCCGCGCGCTCCGCAAGCATTTTTAATGCTTCCACAAACGAGTAATTCTCATATTCCATAATAAATGTAAAGACATTGCCCCCTGCCCCACAGCCGAAGCAGTAGTACATCTGTTTATCCCTGCTCACAGAAAACGACGGGGACTTCTCACTGTGAAATGGACAAAGTCCAAAATAAGAACTTCCCTTTTTCTGCAATTTCACATAGCCGGAAATCACATCTACAATATCATTTTTCATGCGGACTTCTTCCACGATGTCTTCTGAATAATACATGATTTCCCCCTTTCCAAAACTGTCTCAAAATCCTTACGTTATAAATATTCGACAAAACTTTCTCATTTCCTTTAAATTTTCCAAGATTCTGGAATAAAAATTTCCTGATACTGCTTTACGGCATATAAATCAGTCATCCCCGCAATAAAATCACAGACATTTTGCTCTTTCTTGCCTTCTCCTCGTTCGATTCTGTCTCTATATTTTTCCGGTAGTTCTGAAATATGCTCTATGTAATACATATAGAGCTGCTCCACAAGGTGTACTGCTTTCTTCTCCTCTGCTTTTGCTCTGGAATTCTGATAGACTTCCGCAAACATAAACTTCCGAAGCTCCGCAGTTGCCTCCCCAATCTCCGGCGACATCCTAATCTCCGGGCAGTCCATACTCTGCGTGATCACGTCATGGATCATTGCATTCATCCTCTGTCTCGGTGAGGCTCCGAGTGTCTTGCGAAGCTCCTTTGGGATTCTCTCCTCTGTCAGAATTCCTCCGCGGATTGCATCGTCTGTATCGTGTGCAATGTAGGCTATTTTATCTGACAATCTGACAATCTGGCCCTCCAGAGTGGATGGTCGTCCTGCAGTCTTATGATTTAAGATGCCATCCCTCACTTCCTTTGTAAGATTAAGGCCTTGTCCCTGATTTTCCAACACTTCCACGACCCGGACACTCTGCTCATTGTGTCGGAATCCGTTCGGGCACACGCGGTTCAGCGCCCGCTCTCCGGCATGTCCATACGGCGTGTGTCCAAGATCATGTCCAAGCGCGATCGCCTCCGTCAGGTCTTCATTGAGCCGCAGTGCCTTGGCGATCGTCCGGGCATTCTGTGATACTTCCAACGTATGTGTCAGCCTCGTCCGGTAATGATCTCCTTTCGGCATCAAAAATACCTGCGTTTTCTGCTTTAGTCGCCGAAACGCCTTACAATGTAAGATCCGATCCCGGTCTCTTTGATATACTGGACGGATATCGCATGGAATCTCCTCTCTGTCACGGCCTTTGGAGTTTACACTCATCGCTGCATAAGGACTTAAATATTCTAGTTCTCTTTGTTCCATCTGCTCCCTGATCGTCATCTGTCCACCTTCTTATCTGCTTTCTAATCTTTTCTCGATTGCTTCGATCACTGCCTCCAGCACTTTGATCCTCGCATAGTATTTACAGTTTCCTTCCACGATCACCCAAGGTGCTTCCGGCGTAGATGTACGGATCAGCATCTCATTAACCGCCTCCTCATAGGCATCCCATTTGTCTCTGTTGCGCCAGTCTTCCTCTGTGATCTTCCACTGTTTTTCCGGATTTTTCTGCCGCTCTTCAAACCGCTTTCTCTGTTCCTCTTTGTCAATCTGCATCCAAAACTTCAGTACGATCGCACCGGACTGTACAAACTGTGCCTCCATGTCATTGATCTCTTTGAATGCTCTCTGCCACTCCTTCTTCGTACAGAACCCTTCAATCCGCTCTACCATCACCCTTCCATACCATGTCCGATCATATACCGCCACATGTCCTTTCTTCGGCACATTCTTCCAGAACCGCCAGAGATAATGGTGCGCCTTCTCATAGTCATTTGGTGCAGCGGTCGTATTCACTGTAAATCCTCTCGGATCCATTTTTTCCGTCAGGCGTTTGATCGCCCCTCCTTTTCCTCCGGCATCCCATCCTTCAAATCCGATGATCACTGGAATCTGTCTACGGTACAGTTCCCCGTGCAACTTCTTGATTTTCTTTTGCAGTTTCTTTTTCTTCTTATGGTATTCTTTCTCCGTATAGCTTTTTGTCAGATCCACTTTCGCAAGCACCGATTCCTCTAACTCTCGGTTTTCCCACGTTTCTGTCTCTTCCGTCTCTTGTGAAATTTCTCGCCCGGCTTCCGCCTTCTTCTCGGCAACCGCTTCCTTGAGCGCTTCGATCACAGTCGTGTAGATCTTAACCGTTGCGAATCTGCGGTCTGTCGCCTCCACAATCGTCCACGGTGCGTAGTCTGTATCCGTTCTCTGCAGCGCCTCCTCGATCATTCGGACATAGCTATCGTACTTTTCATTTTTCTCCCAATCTTCCCGTGACACCCTCCATGCAGTCTCCTTTGACTCCAGAAGTTTCTCAAACCGCTTTTTCTGTTCTTTCTGATCGATTGCGAGAAACAATTTAATCATCACAGTTCCACTGGCGGTCAGCTGTTCTTCAAAAGAACAGATTGCCGCATAGGAATCTTCCACCTCCTCCTTCTCTGTGTTTCCCGAAAAACGATCCGCAAGTACTCTCCGGTACCAACTCGTATCGTAAATCGCAATCTTTCCATTTTCCGGTGTCTTGATCCAGAACCTTCGAAGGAATGGATATTTCTGTTCTTCCTCTGTCTCTCCAGTGATTGCATGAACACGGAACCCTCTTGGATCCAGCGCCTGTATGAGTTTTCCAATCTGGACGCCCTTCCCCGACGCTCCGAATCCTTCCAGTACGATCATCACAGGAATCTTATATGCATGGCATTCCCTCTGTAACCTGCCAAGTTCCAGTTCCAGTGCTTCCATCTTCTCGCGGTAGGATTGTTTTTCCAGTTTCTTTGTCAAATCAATTTTCTCCAACATACAAGCTTCCTCCTCATACTGTTATTTATTTGTACTGTGCAGACAGATTATTCAGAAAAAGAAGCGAAAAGGAACTATACATCTCTGTACAATTCCTTTCTCTTTCACTCCTCTCTTCCCATCATCTGCCACGAGCCTTTATCACAGTTTTTTGTTCTGTAATATGATAAAAAGGCATTTACAGCTACCTGTAAATGCCTGACATGCAGGAGATGGGACTTGAACCCACACGATCGCATTGATCACAAGATCCTTAGTCTTGCTC
>OLRM01000047.1_pt1 | contig 141155 bp, 116 predicted proteins | sample 1643211 | NCBI WGS metagenome assembly OLRM01 (sample SAMEA3136690, study PRJEB25190) | human gut metagenome | biome: human gut; feature: human-associated habitat; material: faeces | place: Austria | collected 2013
CATTGCCGCAGGCAATTTGGAATGAATTTTGGCTACGTTACTGTGAACGGAGTGAACAGTAACGAAAAAGCTGAAGAGCGGATTGTTGCGCGGATGTGTTTTGTGGTGTATAATTAAATGCAATAGGCTTGTGAACAGTAGCTCTGTAATTTAAGCAAGGATATAAGGTGAACAATTTTGAAAAAGACGATAGAAGAACTATTAAGTGGAAATTTCAGACATGAACATCCGCAGCTCCTTTTTTCGCAGGACAAAATAGAAGTGACTCTGAAAGCAGGTGATGTGTACAAAGGGGAACTGTATTTCGGAACAGAGGATAATCAGAAAATACGTGGATATATTACATCTTCCAACAGGCGCGTGGTACCGGGAACCGAGAAATTTTCGGGAACTACGGTGAGACTGCAGTATGGAATTGACGGTGCGGGGATGCACCCGGGTGAGAGACATGAGGGATGGCTTTGTTTCACCACAGACATTGGAGAATATAAGCTGCCATTTCTTATTCAGACAGAGAAAGCAGAACTGAAAAGTGCAGCCGGAGATGTGCCGGATATGGATACCTTTGTGAATATTGCAAAGGACGATTTTAAAGAAGCATATCGTGTTTTTACAGACCGCAGATTTGAACTTCTGTTAAGAAATGCCGGACAGAAAGAGAAAGCTCTTTATAAGGGACTCTCAAAACAGCCTGTGACATTTCAGCATGTAGAAGAGTTTCTGATCGGAACGGGAAAAAAGGATCCTGTAAAAATTGAACTGAAGGCAGATCAGAACAGCTTCTATGATATCAGTGAATCTGTCCGCGAAACTTTTGCAGTCCAGAGGAGCGGATGGGGACATCTCAGGCTGGAGGTAGAGGCGAAAGGCGATTTTCTGGAAGTTTCCAGGCATGTGGTCACAGATGAGGATTTTATAGGAAGCTATTATCAGGTGGAATATGTAATCCGTAAAGAAAAGCTGAAAAAAGGACGTCAGTTTGGTGAGATCACTGTGAAGAGTCCTTATCAGCAGCTGACTTATCAGATCACTGCATCCATGGAATCGAAAGTGCAGCTCAAAACAGAGATTCATGTGAAACGGCATAAGCTGGAACTGTTACGTGACCTTGCAGAATACTCCTGCAAAAGAATGGACAGTAAGACATGGATCGGCAGCAGCAGATTTGTCCTTAATCAGTTAAGGGAAGAAGGCTGTGATTATCCGGAATATCAGATGTATGAAGCATACATTCTTCATATGGAAGAAAAGGATGAGCAGGCAAGAGAAATCCTGAAGAAATTTAAACATCAGAACTTTGTCAGAGAGAATCTGGAACTGGCAGGTGCTTACCTTTATCTCTGCGTTCTTACAGGATTGCACAAAGACAGAGAACAGGCGATAAGACGTCTGTACAATTTCTTTCTGCAGAAGGAAGACAGTTTCCTGTTGTTCAAACTCTGGCTGGAGATGAATCCGGAGGATAAGGGTTCCCCTTCAAGGCTAGTATTTATGATGGAGGAACTTTTTGAGAAAGGCTGCACGAGTCCGTTTCTGTATCTGGAAGCATGGAATTATATAAGCAGTGATACAACACTTCTTCACAGAATGAGCAGTTTCTGGACACAGGTATTTTTATTTGCGGGAGAGAAAGGTCTTCTGACAGAAGAGCTGGTGATGAGATTTGCCTATCTTACAGGGTATGAGAGAGAATTTTGTACCAGTATGTACAGAGCACTGGCAATGGGATACGATGCTTTTGAATCCGATGATACGCTGGAAGCAATCTGCAGATATATCATGCTTGGAAATCCGAGAAAACCGGAATATTTCAGATGGTTTTCCCTGGCAGTGGAGAAAGGGATCCGTCTGACAAGGATATATGAATATTATGTGGAAACAATGGATACATCTTATCAGAGAGAACTTCCAAAGCCCCTTCTGATGTATTTTACCTATAATAATACTTCTCTTGCAGATGATAAAAAGGCATTTATTTATGCAAGTATTGTGGGAAACAGAGGCCGTCAGCCACAGACATATGCGGATTACAGGGATCATATGAAGATTTTTGCCATGCGCAAGGCGAAAGAAGGACGGATGAATGAGAATTATGCGGTCCTTTATCAGGAATTTTTAAGCAATCCCAAAACAGAAGGACAGGCAAAATTGCTCGCGCAGAAGCTGTTTACACACAGACTGTACTGTGATGATAAGAAGATACGCTATGTGATCGTGCGCCATGAACAGCTCAGGGAAGAAGAAATTTACCCATGTATCCAAGGCGTAGCTTATCCAAGAATTTATACAGATGATGCGGTGATCCTGTTTCAGGATGGGAAGCAGAGAAGATATGTATCAACAGTAGATTATAATATCAAGAAATTATTCGATGAGCGTGAACTGACAGATAAGGTTCTTGGTTTTCATATTGAAGAGCCGGGACTGGTACTTCACTGCAGTGAGCATACAGAACTGAAACCGGAGAATCTTCAGGCATTCCAGAGGATCCCGGAGTCAGAGGAATTTTCAGATGAATATCAGAAATGTATCAGAAAGAAGCTGCTTTCTTATTATTCCGAACACACCAGAGCAGAAGAAGCAGATAATTATCTGAGACAGATGGACTATAAGAAATATGCGGCTGTAGACAGAACAGCTCTTCTGGAAGTACTGATCTCCAGAGGAATGTATCAGCAGGCAATGTCCATTGTTTCCCAATTCGGATATGAAGGAATCCGCATAGAGAGCCAGCTGAAGCTGACCAGCAGAATGCTGACAAGATGTGAGATGGAGGAGGATGACGAATTGCTTGCCCTTGCATCGGATGTATACAGACGCGGAAAATATGATGAAGTGATCCTGAAGTATCTTATGGAATACAGATTTGGTCCTGTAGATGAACTGATATCTGTATGGAAAAGTGCGCAGGGCTTTGAGATGGATACTTATGAACTGGAAGAGAAGCTTCTTGGCCTTCTGATGTTTACTTCTGATTACAGGAAAGAGGGAGAGAAGATCCTGGAGAATTATGTTCATCACAGCGGAAAGGAACGTATTACAGGAGCATATCTTACGCAGACTGCATATGGTGCATTTGTAAAAGAATATCCGATGAGTGTTTTTGTAAGAAGTCTGCTGGAGCGGGCTTATGATGAAAAATGGCCGGTTGATTTTGTATGCAGTCTTGCTCTTCTGGAAGCGTATTCCAAAGAAAAAAAACTGGAGAAAAAACAGCTTTGCAATGCAGAGGAGATTCTTCAGAAATGTGTGAAACAGGGAATGTACTTTGCGTTCTTCGGGAAACTTCCGGTATCTGTCTTAAGTCCCTATCAGTTGGATGATAAAACCTTTGTGGAATACCATGCAGATCCGTCTGCAAAGGTGACACTCTATTATGCACTGGATGCAGGCCTCGGAAATCAGGTGAAATATCAGACAGAGCCTTTGCGTGATTTATATGAAGGTATTTTTGCAAAATCATTTACATTGTTCTACGGGGAGACATTGCGGTATTATTTTGAATCAGTAACAGGAGAGCGGGTAAATCGGACACAGGAGAGGGTACTTACAATGAATAAGATTGAGGGTACACCTGTAAGCAAATATCATATGATCAATCAGATGCTCTCTGCACGCAGACTGGATAAAAAGAAAGAAGTGTTTTCACAGGTGAAGAAGTATCTTCGCCAGGAACAGTATGTGAAGAAGATGTTTGTGATCGAGAAAGAAGAGCAGGAACAGATTGTCCTGAAACCGGGAGGAACAAATGAACGAAATTCGTGATTTGATCGTGGGAATTGATTTTGGCAAAGAGTATTCTCAGATATGTTATTATGACAGAAAAGGAGACGAGGCACGTTCTCTTTCTATGAAAGCGGGTGGAAATCAGTATGAGGCTCCCTGTATTCTGTGCTGGAGACCGGAGCAGAAGGATTATTGTGTAGGACTGGAAGCAGAATACTTTGTCCGGGAAAAGGGCGGGATCATGATCGATGATGTCTATGGAATCTGTGAAAAAAGTGATTCTGTGCTGGTGGAAGGACAGGAACTTGCACCATGGGAGATCCTGGCTCAGTTTCTGCAGGGAATGCTTAAATTTCTGGGAGTGGCAGAACTGGTCAAAAATACTAAATGTGTAGCGGTGACACTGCCCGGGCTGACGGAAATTCAGGTTGAGAATTTCCAGAAAGCATTTGAGATAATTGGATTTCCACATGAGAAATATATGCTGCTGGATTATGGGGAAAGCTTCTATTATTATGTGCTCTCACAGAAAAGAGAAACCTGGAACCGCAGTGTGGGATGGTATGCCTTTACACCGGAGAACGTGTCTTTTCGCAAGATGACAATGAACGGTGCAACAAAGCCTGTCACTGTAAAACTGGAAGAAGCTGTGGAGACAGAACTTCCTGCTGAGGGACAGGAGAGAGATTCAGAATTCGGTAAGTTTGTCCAGAAAACACTTGGCAGAGATCTGTTTTCCAGCATTCAGATCACAGGAGATGGATTTTCACAGGACTGGGCAGAGCAGTCTGTAAGGTTACTCTGTTATCAGAAAAGAAAGGTTTTTTATGGAAATAATCTTTTTGCAAAGGGTGCCTGCGCTGCAGGAAAAGAGAAAACAGAAAACAAGGCATTAAAGGGATATCGCTTTTTAAGCGATTCTCTGGTTATGGCTGATGTGGGGATGGAAATGAGAGTGATGGGTTCTCCTACCTATTATCCGCTGATCGAGGCAGGAAATAACTGGTATGACAGTAAGGCATCCTGTGAATTTATTCTTGATGATACAGAGGAGCTTGTGTTTATTGTAAGCACGTACCACAGACCGGAGAAAAGAAGGGTAGGAATGATGCTGCCCGGTATTCCGTTGCGTCCGGACAAGACTACCAGATTACGGCTGGAATTACAGTATATCTCATCTACAGAATGTAAAGTGACGGTTACAGATCTGGGATTCGGAGAAATGTTCCCTTCCAGTGGGAAAACCTGGACAGAGACAGTAGAATGGTAAAGGAGATGGAGCAATGAGCGGATATATTTTATGTCAGACAAAAAAAGCACAGCGTCCTTATTTTATAGAGAATATCAGTATGAATATTTATTCTATAGAAGAACTCTGTTATTATCTGTACCACAATCTTTACCTTGCTGATCATACTGTTTTTAATGAAGAATTATGCAACTGGCTCAGAGATGAGCTTGAACTTGTGCATCTGGCTGCAAAGCTGAAACAGAATCTGGAGAGAAATGTAAGTGTGGAAGAGATGATCTATCCTGTTTTCAAGGAGATCAATTACCTTACCTATGAGGAGATGAAAGGCTTTAACAGCAGGATTGTGACTTATGGAAAAGAAAAAGCGGCAGTCCGTCAGAAGAGAAAGGGAGATGCACTGACAGAAAACGGAATGTATGTGAACGCCATCCGGGTATACCAGAAACTCCTGGAAAGAGAGGATCTGTCTGAGCAGAGAAAAGGATTCGCAGCTTCAGTGCGCTATAATCTTGGCTGTGCATACAGTTATCTTTTTCAGATGGAAAAAGCACAGGAATGTTTTCTGGAATCATACAGAGAAGCACATTCAAAAGATGCCTTAAAAGCTTATATCATAGCATATAGCAGTGTTCATGATAAGACAGATTATGATAAGGTTATGGAAGAACTTGAAGTAGATGAAGAACTGAAGAAAGATATAAAAGAAGAAATCAGGCAGTCTCTGAAAGCTTTCGAGTCTGTACCGGAAGAGAAAACAGATGAAAAAAATCTGGATGCCCTTCTGGAGAGACTTATGAAAGATTATCACAGAAGTACAGGTTCATAACTTACTCTTGACAGAGGCGGAGGTGTGTGATAGGATTAACACATACTTTCACATGGTAGAGTGGCTGTGTGATAAATAACAAAACAGATAAAGAGGAGATATTTATCATGAAAAAGAGATCTTTAGCAGTACTCATGGCAGGAGTTATGGCAGCTTCTATGATGACGGGTGTTGTTTCTGTATATGCAGATGCTGACAGTAAGACATTAACTGTAGGATTTGATGCACAGTATCCTCCTTTCGGATATAAAGACGATAATGGAGAGTATGTTGGTTTTGACCTTGACCTTGCACAGGAAGTATGCGACAATCTCGGATGGGAACTTGTAAAGAAACCGATCAACTGGGATTCCAAGGATATGGAACTGAATTCCGGTTCTATTGACTGTATCTGGAACGGATTTACCATTAACGGACGTGAGGATGACTATACATGGTCAGATCCATATCTGAACAATGAGCAGGTGATGGTTGTTGCAGCCGATTCAGGGATTGAGAAGCTGGATGACCTGGCAGGCAAGAATGTAGTAGTTCAGGCCGCTTCCGCAGCACTGGATGCATTAAACAGCGATGATAATAAGGATCTTACAGCAAGCTTTGCATCACTGACAGAGAATCCTGATTACAATACAGCATTCATGAATCTGGATTCCGGCGCTGCAGATGCCATCGCAGTAGATATCGGTGTTGCCAAATATCAGCTTTCCCAGAGAGAAGAAGGCAAATATGTGATCCTTGACGAGCCAATCCAGAGCGAAGAGTATGGAATCGGCTTTAAGAAGGGTAACGATGAGCTGAAAGATACTGTATGGGAAGAAGTTCTGAAACTTTATGATGCAGGTGAAGTTGATAAACTTGCTGAGAAGTATGAAGTAGCAGATATGCTCTGCATTGGAGATGATGAGAAATCTGATGATAAAAAAGATGATGCAGCAGAGGATGATGCTTCCGATGCAGACACAGCAAAAGAAGATACAGCTGATACAGCGAAAGATGCTGAATAGTCAGCCGGAACAAAAACAGTTATGATACAAGAGGACAGATCTGTGCAGGCTGTCCGCATTATAAAGGAATGGAGGGTACATTTTGTGCACCCTCTTTTCTTACTGTACAGGAGAAATTTTTCAGGAGGAAAGCTTATGTCTTTAAGTGTAATGCTGCAGCAGCTTGCCAGTGGTATGGTAGTTTCTGTAGAGATTTTTGTAGTGACATTACTTTTTTCACTTCCGCTGGGACTTCTGATCTGCTTTGGCAGAATGTCCAAGAATCCGGCGATACGTGGAATTGTGTCTGCCTACATATCAGTTATGCGTGGAACCCCGTTAATGCTGCAATTGATGGTTGTGTATTTCGGACCATACTTTATTTTTGGAATCCGTATTTCCATGGGATATAGCCTGATCGCTGTGTTTATTGCATTCAGTATTAACTATGCTGCATATTTTGCGGAGATTTACAGAGGAGGAATCGAATCTATTTCAGCGGGACAGTATGAGGCTGCAAAGATCTTGGGATACAGCAAAGCCCAGACATTTTTCAGGATCATCCTGCCGCAGGTGATCAAGAGGATCCTTCCATCTGTGACAAATGAGGTTATCACACTGGTAAAGGATACGTCACTGGCATTTGTTGTTGCTGTTTCGGAGATGTTTACAATTGCAAAACAGATTGCAAGTGCACAGACGACTATGATGCCTTTTGTGATCGCTGCTGTTTTTTATTTTGTGTTCAATCTTCTTGTTGCGATTGTAATGGATAAGATTGAGAAAAAACTGAATTATTATCGCTGACAGGCGGCTGGGGTTATAAAATATTTTTTGACTCTGACATTATTTAATTTAAGAGGAATATTTGCTATGGTATTATTTGAAATGAAAAACATAAAGAAGAGCTTCGGCAGCCTTGAAGTATTAAAAGACATTTCACTTCAGGTAGAGGAGGGTGAGGTTCTTAGTATTATCGGACCTTCCGGTTCCGGTAAATCCACACTTCTCCGCTGTGCCACCGGTCTTGAGACACCGGACAGCGGTGAGATCATCAAGCAGGGGGATGTGGGACTGGTATTTCAGAACTTTAATCTTTTCCCCCATTTTTCCGTACTGAAAAATATCACAGATGCTCCGATCAGAGTGCAGAAGAGAAAGAAAGAAGAGGTTTATGCACAGGCAAGAACTCTGTTAAAGCAGATGGGACTTGCAGACAGAGAGAATGCATATCCGTTTCAGCTTTCCGGCGGCCAACAGCAGCGTGTCTCTATTGCCAGAGCATTATGTATGAATCCGAAGATCCTGTTTTTTGATGAGCCTACTTCTGCCCTTGATCCGGAGCTTACGAGTGAAATTCTTAAGGTAATCAAAGATCTGGCAGCAGAACACATCACTATGGTGATCGTTACTCATGAGATGACATTTGCAAGAGATATCTCTGATCATATTATTTTTATGGATAAGGGACTGATCGCGGTTGAGGGGAGTCCAAAAGAGGTATTTGAATCAGAACATGCGAGAATGAAAGAATTTCTTGGTAAATTCCATCAGGGATAAGGTTTTTGTGGTTGCTTTTAGAGGAATGATGTTATATAATTTCAACGTACGTGGTTGAGAAAAACGTACGTACAGAAGTGAAATAAAAGGATTAAAAATAATATCCTATAAAAAACAGGAGAGTGAAGATGAGTACAGACAGATATGTAAGTCCTTTATCAGAACGTTATGCCAGCAAAGAAATGCAGTATATTTTTTCCCCGGATATGAAATTCCGCACATGGAGAAGACTCTGGATCGCACTTGCTGAGACAGAGAAAGAGCTTGGCCTTAACATTACACAGGAGCAGATTGATGAACTGAAGGCACATGCAGAGGATATCAATTATGACGTTGCAAAGGAACGTGAACGTCAGGTGCGTCATGATGTTATGTCTCACGTATATGCGTATGGCGTACAGTGCCCGAAAGCAAAAGGAATCATCCATCTGGGAGCAACCTCCTGTTATGTAGGTGATAATACAGACATTATTGTAATGACAGAAGCATTAAAGCTTGTGAAGAAGAAACTGGTCAATGTTATTGCCGAGCTTTCTGCTTTTGCAGATAAATATAAAGATCAGCCTACTCTGGCATTTACACATTTTCAGCCTGCACAGCCTACTACAGTAGGTAAGCGTGCAACACTCTGGACACAGGAATTCCTGCTTGATCTGGAGGATCTGGAGTATGTTCTGGGAACAATGAAGCTTCTGGGATCCAAAGGTACAACCGGAACACAGGCAAGCTTTCTGGAACTGTTTGACGGAGATCAGGAGACTATCGACAAGATTGATCCGATGATTGCAGAGAAGATGGGATTTAAGGAATGCTATCCGGTATCCGGACAGACATATTCCCGTAAAGTAGATACACGTGTTGCCAATATTCTTGCAGGAATTGCAGCAAGTGCACACAAGATGTCCAATGATATCCGCCTTCTTCAGCATCTGAAGGAAGTAGAAGAACCATTTGAGAAATCTCAGATCGGCTCCTCCGCAATGGCGTATAAGAGAAATCCTATGAGAAGTGAGCGTATTGCTTCCCTTTCCAGATATGTAATGGTAGATGCCCTTAACCCGGCGATCACATCTGCAACTCAGTGGTTTGAGAGAACTCTGGATGACTCTGCAAATAAGCGTCTGAGTATTCCGGAAGGTTTCCTTGCTATTGACGGAATCCTTGACCTCTGTCTTAATGTTGTAGATGGATTGGTTGTTTATCCGAAGGTTATCGAGAAACATATGATGGCAGAGCTTCCGTTCATGGCTACAGAGAATATCATGATGGATGCTGTAAAAGCAGGCGGTGACCGTCAGGAACTTCATGAGCGTATCCGTGAGCTTTCCATGGAAGCCGGAAAGACTGTCAAGGTAGAAGGCAAAGATAATAATCTGCTGGAACTGATCGCAGCAGATCCTGCATTCAACCTTTCTCTGGAAGATCTGCAGAGATCCATGGATCCGAAGAAATATATCGGACGTGCCAAAGAGCAGACAGAGAGATTTGTAAATACAGTAGTTCAGCCGATCCTCGATTCCCATAAGGAACTTCTGGGAGTGAAAGCTGAGATCAATGTCTGATCAGTAAATACTTAACATAACGGTTTGGAATATTACAGAATCTGATATAAAGATAATAAGCGTTGCTGTTTCCTGATGATGTCCGGCAGGTCATTCTGCAAGGCCGGGTAAACAGTAATCGGTAAATACAGGAGGAATTATATAATGGTAAAAGCAGTTGTTGGTGCTAACTGGGGAGATGAAGGTAAAGGTAAGATTACCGATATGCTCGCTGAGAAGGCTGATATTATCGTAAGATTTCAGGGTGGTGCAAATGCAGGTCATACAATCGTAAATAACTATGGTAAATTTGCCCTTCATACTCTGCCGTCAGGTGTGTTTTATGATCATACTACAAGTGTGATCGGCAACGGTGTTGCACTGAATATCCCGGTATTTTTCAAAGAGTACAATGAAGTGGTAAGCAGAGGTGTTCCGGCTCCGAAGATCCTTATCTCCGAGAGAGCACAGATGGTTATGCCATACCATATTCTTTTTGACCAGTATGAGGAAGAACGTCTGGGCGGCAAATCTTTCGGATCTACCAAGTCAGGTATTGCTCCGTTCTACTCAGACAAATATGCAAAGATTGGTTTCCAGGTAAGTGAACTTTTTGATGAAGAACATCTGAAAGAAAAACTTGCAAGTGTATGTGCGACAAAGAATGTTCTTCTTGAACATTTATATCACAAACCGCTTCTTAATGTGGATGAATTATTTGCTGAACTTATGGAATATAAGAAAATGGTTGAACCATATGTATGTGACGTATCCCTGTATCTGTGGAACGCATTAAAAGAAGGTAAAGAAGTTCTTCTTGAGGGACAGCTTGGTTCTCTGAAAGACCCGGATCATGGAATTTATCCGATGGTTACATCTTCCTCTACCCTGGCAGGATATGGTGCAGTAGGAGCAGGTCTTCCACCATATGAGATCAAACAGATTGTTACTGTATGCAAGGCATATTCCAGTGCAGTAGGAGCAGGTGCATTTGTTTCTGAAATCTTTGGCGATGAAGCAGATGAACTGAGAAGACGTGGCGGTGACGGCGGTGAATTTGGTGCTACTACAGGACGTCCAAGACGTATGGGATGGTTTGACTGTGTTGCTTCCAAATACGGATGCCGTCTTCAGGGAACTACAGATGTTGCTTTCACAGTTCTTGATGTTCTTGGATATCTGGATGAAATTCCGGTCTGCACAGGATATGAGATTGATGGAAAAGTAACAACAGAATTCCCGACAACTACACTGCTTGAGAAAGCAAAACCGGTTCTGGAGACTCTGCCGGGATGGAAATGCGACATCCGCGGAATCAAAAAATATGAAGATCTGCCGGAGAACTGCAGAAAGTATGTTGAGTTCGTTGAGAAACATATCGGATTCCCGATTACTATGATCTCCAATGGCCCGGGACGTGACGATATCATCTACAGAAATAAATAATAAGGATAAATTTACCTGTCTGATCGGCAGACGGTAAATAAGACTATACGCCGGGGAATTTCTCCGGCGTGTCTTTTATATAACTGGAGGCTTATGAAAAAAGATAATAATAAGATAAAAAAAATCGGGGCATGGATCGCAATCATAATCCTGCTTCTTGCATGTTGTATGCCGATGATTTTTGCATTCGGGAATGGAGAAGATTCGCAGGTCTATTTTAAAGCCTCGCTTGCAGTGGCGATCATGGTTCCCATCATGGCTTATGCAATATGGATGGTTTATAAATTACTGAACAGGAATAAAAAGGTGGTGGATTCGGATATGGAGAATATTATTTTTGACGTTGGACAGGTTCTTGTAAAATATGACTGGGAGACCTATCTGGACAGTTTTGGTTTTCCGAAGGAAGAGCGTGATAAAATTGCGGAAGTGGTATTTCAGAGCAATACCTGGAATGAGAGAGACAGAAGCAGCGAGACTGAGCAATATTATGTAGATCAGATGGTAAAAGCTGCACCGGAGTACGAAAAGGATATCCGGGAGGTAATGCGCCGTTCTGACGAGACAATTGAGAAAACAGATTATGCGGAAACCTGGGTGAGATATCTGAAAGATAAAGGATATCATGTTTATATTCTTTCCAATTATGCAACTGACACACTGGAGAGAACGGAGGATAAACTTACGTTTCTTAAATATGTAGACGGAGCAGTGTTCTCCTGTCAGGTGAAGCAGATCAAACCGGAACCGGAAATTTACAAAACCCTGCTCGGACGCTACCATCTTGACCCGGAGAAATCCGTATTTCTGGATGACAGAGCGGAGAACTGTGAGGCAGCCAGAAAACAGGGAATCCATGCAATTCAGTTTAAATCTTTTAAACAGGCAGCAGCAGAACTGGAGAAACTGGGCGTCAATTAAAATTGTTACTGTTCACTCCGTTCTCAGTAACATAGCCAAAATTCATTCTAGTACAGCGTTTCGTAAATAACTATACCAATCGCGTAGGATGCGGATTCGAGTGTGCTGGTATAAAAACGCAGGCGTAGCGGGCTACGCTGAGGCTTTTAGACCTGTGCAATCGGATTCGCAGACAAGTGAGTGGTATAGTTATTTCGAAAACGATGTACTAGATTGCCTGCGGCAATGGAATTTTGGCTTGTATGTCTCGGGATAGTGGTGTGTGAACAGTAACTTAAAATTCACTAAAAATACAAATAATATCATTTGTATTTTTAACTGAAAGATGATATAATAATAAAGCTTGTGGAAGGAATATTTTCCATATGTTTCCGCACAGGCATAATACCTATGAAATATTGGAAAAGAGGATTAAAGGAAATGAGCGATAAAACAATCTTAGAGCAGTGGCGTGCCATCGCCTATGACCAGCAGGCAGACCGTAATAAACTTCAGAGATTTTGGGCAAATTATTTTAATATTGAAAAAGGAATTTATGAGCAGCTTCTTAGCAACCCGGATGAGGTAGTAACCGGTACAGTTAAGGAACTGGCTGAAAAATATGGACAGGAAGTTCTGACAATGGTTGGTTTCCTGGATGGAATCAATGACAGTCTGAAGATTCCGAATCCGATTGAGACAATGGATGAGAACACAAAGGTTTCTCTGTGCTTCGATAAAGAACTTCTTTATAAGAATATGGTAGATGCAAGAGCTGACTGGCTGTATGAACTGCCACAGTGGGATGAGATCTTTACACCGGAGAAGAGAAAAGAACTTTATCTCGAGCAGAAGAAATCAGGAACAGTTGTCAAAGCAAAGAAAATCGGACGTAATGATCCTTGTCCTTGCGGAAGCGGCAAGAAATATAAATATTGCTGCGGTAAGAATGCGTAAGCATCCAAATCTGGAATATATTATCGTGCTTGGTGCCCATGTAGAAGGTACCCGGCTTACAAAAGCCCTTCTGGAACGTACCAGAAGGGCTTTACAATATATGGAAGAGAATCCTGAGACTAAGGCTGTTCTGTCCGGAGGAAAAGGGGACGGAGAATCTATCACAGAAGCTCAGGCAATGTGCAATTATCTTGTGGAACATGGAATTGACAGAGAACGACTGATCCTGGAAGAGAAATCCACCAGCACAACAGAGAATCTGAAGTTCAGCCTGGGACTGATCGGACTGGATCATTCGGTGGGCGTTGTCACCAATAATTTTCATGTTTTCCGGGGAACGGCCATAGGAAAGAAATGTGGATGCAGAGAAATTTATCCCATTCCTTCCAGATACCGTTCATGGAGACTTCTGATATATATTCCAAGAGAAATCCTGGCAATCATCAAAGATAAGCTGATGGGAAATATGTGACTGTTATGCGAATCACTATTTGACAGAGAAATATTTTTCCTTAATAACAGAAACCGGCATTTCCTGTCCGGTCCAGATCTGGAAAGCTTTAGCCCCCTGATGAAGAAGCATATACATGCCATTAAAGGTCTGGCATCCGGCTGCTTTAGCCTCTCTGAGCAGTCGGGTTTCCTGTGGCTCATAGACAACATCTGCCACTACAAGCTCAGGATGGAACAGAGATGTATCTTTGATGATGGTATCGTCGATATCCGGAACCATGCCTACAGAGGTTGCATTGATCAGCAGATAACTCTGTGCAATGGAATCTCGCAATGCAGTATGATCATCATTGTCGAAGAGGCAGACCTGACAACCTGTTTTAGCAGAGAGATTCTCAGCGAATTTCTGTGTGCGATTCCAGTATCTGCTGGTGCGGCGGGCAAAAATATGTACGGAAGCCGCACCGTCCAGGGCAGACTGTGCACAGATGGCCATCGAAGCTCCTCCTACTCCCATGACAGTTATATTTTTACCGGTAATATCATGTCCCGCATCACGTACAGATTGCATAAAACCGTACCCGTCTGTATTGTATCCGATCAACTTTCCGTTATCGTTCAGTACGGTATTGACAGCGCCTATCAGCTGGGCTTCAGGGGAAAGCTCATCCAATAATTCTACAATTTTATTCTTATTCGGCATGGTAAGGTTAAAACCACGAATGCCGCAAGTCTTTAATCCTGCAACTGCTGCAGGAAGAGTCTCTTCATTTACATCAAAACATAAATATACATAGTCAAGCCCGAGAAGGCGAAATGATTCATTATGCATCAAAGGGGAAATGCTGTGTGCTACCGGGCTTCCTAAAAGCGCGGTAAGACCTGTGTGTCCGGTAATATTATTCATGTTAAAATCCTCCAGTCTGTTTTGTAGCAGAGACATAAAATACTGTCTGAATTGTGACAGTATAGAAGATGCCCTTCTAAAACATAGAAATTATCTATCATTTTATTCTAACTTCAATTATATGTCAATACATGTTCATTTTGGTTTATATGATAAAAACTGTCGATTTAGTGCGACAAATAATAAGACATAATTCCTCCGTTTTGACAAAATCCGCATACTTTATCACGTATAATGAATCTCACTTACCGAAGTGAAGGAGAAGTCAGAGGCAGTATCAGACGGAGGGAAGGAAATGCATTACGAAATATACATAGATGTAGTTTTTTTCACAAATCTCCTGATAGATTACATATTGATCAGATTTACAGGAATATTATTCCGATGTGGAAGAAGCAGAAAAAGAGCTCTTCTGGGAGCTGCTGCAGGTGCGGTGTTTTCCTGCTGGATCATTTATCTGCAATCTTTTCTGAAGTCTGGGATTTTTCTTCCGGCACTTGTCCTGCTGCATGGTGGCTGTGCTGCAGGAATGCTTGTGATCGGATGTAATCTGAAAAGGGGAAGTCTGCTGCTTAAAGCAATACTTACACTGTATTTTGCCGCATTTCTGTGTGGAGGGTTTTGGGAAGTGATCGTCAGTGATAAGTTGACAGTCAAAATGTTTCTGATCCTTGCAGCAGCAACGTGGTCCGGCATTACAGCGTTGTCATATCTGATGGATTCCATGAGAATACGGACAAAGAATATCTATCCGATAACCATATACTATAAAGGATGTGGATATCCTTTTCAAGGATTTTATGATTCAGGAAATCTGCTTATGGATTCTGTAAACGGAAAACCTGTATCTGTAGGGACAGAAAAAGTTTTATCTGAAATATGTTCAGAAGAAACCGTAAGCTGTTTAAAACACCTGAAAGAAAATTCCGGGGAGTCTGGGAAACCGGGAACTGCCGGGCTTCATCCACATTTTACCTTTTTTCACAGTATAGGAAAAGAACAGGGAATGATGCTGGCTGTTACTTTTGAGAGACTCTGCATTCAGACTCCCGCAGAGGTTGTCTGCATAGACAATCCGGTATTTGCATTTTCATTTGAAACATCCGCTTTTGGTAAGGAATACGAGGTACTTTTGAATTCCAGATTACTTTAACGGGAGGGGTTGTGACTATGAGCTGTTATCCATTACAGGTAGTGTCAAGAATGGTGATGAACCGTTCAGGAGAAGTTTTTTATATTGGTGGAAATGATGTGCTGCCTGCACCGCTGGAGCCGAAGCGTGAGGCGTTTATACTGCAGAAGCTTGGAACAGGGCAGGAAGAAGAAGCGAAGTCTGTTCTGATCGAACATAATTTAAGGCTTGTGGTGTATATTGCAAAGAAGTTTGATAACACAGGAGTCGGGGTGGAGGATCTGATCTCAATCGGAACGATTGGACTGATCAAGGCGATCAATACCTTTAATCCTGTAAAAAACATCAAGCTTGCCACTTATGCATCCAGATGTATAGAGAATGAGATTCTGATGTATCTTCGCCGCAACAGTAAGACAAAGATGGAAGTGTCCATAGACGAACCGCTGAACGTAGACTGGGATGGAAATGAACTCCTGCTTTCTGATATTCTGGGAACTGATGAGGATGTGATTTCAAGACGTCTGGAAGATGAAGTGGAGATTTCGTTGTTATCAAAGGCAATTAGAAAGCTTTCACCGCGTGAGCAGACGATCATCCGCCTTAGATTTGGGCTGGGAAAGGAGAATGCTGCAGAGAAAACACAGAAAGAGGTTGCAGACCTTCTGGGAATTTCTCAATCATATATTTCCAGGCTGGAAAAAAGGATCATGAAGAGACTGAAAAAGGAAATTGTGAAATATGAATAGACGTAATTGGGGAATGTAGTATAATGATATAAAGGATAGTAACTATTCAGCAATCCGCCTGTAACTGTGAAAGCACTGAACGGTTATAATATAAGCAAACGGTGGGAACTGTTTTGCAGTGGGCGATTCACAGATATCAAGTCGGGGAAAGAAAAAAGGACAGAAGAGAAAAGTGAAGGTGAATAAAATACAGACAGAAAAAAACAAAGATAAAACTCTGAGGCAGGATACAGAAAGCTGCATACTGGCAGATTGCAGTTTATGTCCGAGAAATTGCCATGTAGACAGAACAGCCGGAAAAACCGGATACTGTGGAATGGATCAGAAGGTTAAGATTGCAAGGGCAGCTTTGCATATGTGGGAAGAACCATGTATTTCGGGAACCAGAGGTTCCGGGGCAGTCTTTTTTACAGGATGCAATCTGAGATGCTGTTTCTGCCAGAACCGGGAAATTGCCATTGGTGACAGTGGTCTTGAGATCACTGAGGAAAGACTGGCAGAAATATTCCTGGAACTGCAGGAAAAGGACGCTGCAAATATCAATCTGGTAACCGGAACACATTATATTCCACAGATCATCGCAGCTTTGGACTGTGCAAAGAAGCATGGGCTTAATATTCCGGTTGTCTATAACTGTGGTGGATATGAGAACACAGAGACATTGAAACTTCTGGACGGATATGTGGACATTTATCTTCCAGATTACAAATATGCGGAGAGCGAATTGGCGGTGAAATTTTCACATGCAAATGATTATCCTGAAAGGGCTATGGAAGCAGTTAATGAGATGGTACGCCAGACAGGAATGCCACAGTTTGATGCAGAGGGATATATGAAACGTGGGACTATTGTGAGACATCTTATATTGCCGGGGCATACAAGAAATTCAAAGAAGGTTCTGAAACTTTTATATAAGACTTTTGGAAAGCAGATTTATATCAGTATCATGAATCAGTACACACCGGTTTTTGAGCAGAAAGAATATACAGAACTGAATCGTTGCGTAACCAGAAGAGAATATGAAAAAGTTCTGGACTATGCATTTGAGCTTGGGATTGAAAATGGATTTTTTCAGGATGGTGAAACTGCCAGAGAGAGTTTTATTCCTGCGTTTGATTATGAAGGTGTGAGAAAAATGCCGTAAAATAAAAAACTCCCATAAATGGAAGGAGGCCGGTACTTTCGTACCGGCGCGTATGAAAAAGAAAAATATTTATAAGAAAGATTCATCATCTTTCTAAAATTCATTATATCCAATAAATATGAATAAAATATGAATACGGTGTAAAAAAATAAAATTTGTTTTACCAAAATATTTTTAGAATTTCTTCCATGTATCCCTTACAAACAATATCAGTAACGGGAAAATCTCAAGACGTCCTGCCAGCATATCAAAAGTAAGGATAAGCTTTGAAAACCAGGAGAACATGCCGAAGTTTCCGGTAGGTCCTACCAGTTCCAGACCAGGTCCGATATTATTAAAGGTTGCCGCAACCGCCGTAAAATTCGTGATCAGATTGAAATCGTCAAAGGCAATCAGGAATATGGAGGATGCAAAAATCAGCATATATACAATGAAGAAAATATTTGTGGAACGAACAACTTCATGTGGGATGGCTTTGCCGTCCATTTTTATTTTCTTTACCGCATTTGGATGCAGAAAAATATGAAGCTCCTTGCGGACTGTTTTGCAGAGAATCAGGATTCTGGATACTTTAATGCCACCGCCTGTACTTCCGGCACATGCACCGATAAACATCAGCAGTACCAGGATTGTCCGCGAAATTTCCGGCCAGGTATTAAAATCTGTTGTTGCATATCCGGTTGTTGTGATAATGGAACCAACCTGGAAAGCTGCCTGCTGAAAAGCTTTGGCTGCACTTCCGAAAATATGGTAAATATTGCAGGTGATGATAAGAATTGCAATACCGATGATTCCGAAATAATACCGCACTTCTTCCATTTTAAAAGCCTGAGCAAATTTTTTTGTGATAATGAAAAAGTAAGCATTAAAGTTAACGCCAAATAAAATCATAAATACAGTAATGACCACCTGCAGATATGTACTGTAACTGGCCATGCTGTCATTTTTAATACCAAATCCTCCGGTACCTGCAGTACCGAAAGCCGTACATATGGAGTCAAACAGCGGCATACCACCGACCAGAAGAAGCAGGATCTGGATCACTGTCATTACGAAATAAATAGAATACAGAATTTTGGCAGTTGACTGTACTTTTGGCGCAAGCTTGCTTACAGATGGTCCGGGACTCTCCGCTTTCATAAGATTCATATGATAACCGCCGGTAAGTGGCAGAAGGGAGAGGATGAAAACCAGAACACCCATTCCGCCGATCCAGTGCGTGAAGCTTCTCCACATCAGCATACAATGAGGAAGTGCCTCCACATCGCTGAGAATACTGGCTCCTGTTGTAGTAAAACCCGAAACTGTTTCAAATAATGCATCTACAGGATTTGGAATGCTTCGGCTGATCACAAAGGGGATTGCTCCTATGATACTCAGAACGATCCAGCTTAATGCTACAGTCACGAAACCTTCTTTTGTGTAGAAAGCCTTTCTTGTCGGCTTTTTCCTGGTGAGAGGAAGCCCGATGACCAGGCATAAAGCAATCGTGATCAGAAAAGCTACACCGGAAGTTTCCTGATAGATCAGTGCCGTAATTGCGGGCAGAGCCATAAATACAGCTTCAATTTTCAGAATCATTCCGATGATATAGATAATAATGGAATAGTTCATGATTTGGCTCCTTTATTTTTCCAGAATATCTGTGATATCGCGAAGGCCCTTCTGAGAAGTTACTATGATAACGGTATCTCCGACCTGAATGGTATCCTGGCCTCGGGGAATCTTGACCTGACCATTTCGGTTCAGGTAACCTACAAGAAGGTTTTTCTTCAGGTTCAGTTCAGATAATGGAATGCCTGTTACCGGTGAATTTTCGCGGATGGCAAATTCCAGAGCTTCTGCCTGATTATCCAGGATATGATAAAGGGTTTCAATATTGCTGCCGATGCTGTTCTGCATGGCACGTACATACTGCAGGATATAGTCGGCTGTGATATATTTCGGATAAATGACGCTTCCGATATCAAGGTTATCAATGACATCATCAAAGGCAAGGCGGTTTACCTTGGCAACCAGTTTGGCATTGGAAACTGTTTTGGCAAAGAGTGAAAGGAAAACATTTTCCTCATCCATGTTTGTGAGTGATACAAAAGCCTCTGTGCGTGAGAGTCCCTCTTCCATAAGGAGAGAACGATTGGTTCCGTCTCCGTTAATGATAGTTGCCTCCGGAAGCAGATCACTTAAGGTTTCACAGCGGGACTCATTCTGTTCGATGATCTTAACGGAGATGTTCATATCAAGCAGGGCTTTTGTAAGGTAATAGGAAATGGTTCCTCCGCCGACAATAATGGCGTTTTTTACCTGATTGGTTTTCAGGCCGATCTTTTTGAAAAAGGCTGCTGCATTCACCGGGGAAGCAAGAATGGAAACCATATCTCCGTCGTGGATCACCTGATTACCGCCGGGAATAGATACATGATCCCGACTTTCTACTGCGCAGAACAAGACGTCGCATTTCAGGGCTTCCGTAATGCGTGAGATTGTCATGCCATCCAGATTAAATTCAGGAAGCACTTTAAATTTCAGCATTTCCACACGACCACGTGCGAAAGTATCGATCTTGATAGCTGAAGGGAAGCGTAAGAGACGGGAAATTTCCTGTGCAGCTGCAAGCTCCGGGTTAATGATCATAGTAACACCCAGACGCTTCTTGATGAAGCTGATCTCTTTGGCATAGATAGGATTGCGGACACGGGCAATCGTCTGGCAATGGCCGGTTTTCTGTGCAATCAGGCAGCAGAGGAGATTCATTTCATCAGAACCGGTTACGGCAATCAGGATATCTGCATTCTCAATACCTGCTTCCACCAGCGTGTTGATACTTGCACCGTTTCCCACGATACCCATGGCATCAATGTCATTCTGAAGGGAAGTGATCACATTAGAAGAAATGTCTATAAGAGTAATGTCGGATTCTTCTTCCTGAAGCTGTTCTGCCAGGGTACGTCCAACTTTACCGCACCCAACAATAATTATCTGCATAATTCCTCCAATAAGGGGGCTGTCACATAATATCTATGTGAGACAGCCCCTTTTATATCATATTTTTGTTTGTAATTGCTCAATATTTTTGGCAATTACTTTTGTGGCTATTAAGCTAAGAATACTATAGCACCACCAGATATATTTGTAAAGCAAATATGAAATTTCTGTGATTTTTAAGATGGAGCGTATTACTGTTCATTCCGTTCTCAGTAACACGCTTCGCGATGCTAATCGCATAAATTCGCGCAGTATGTCGCAGGTTTTGGCTGCGTACTTTATTTATTGCTGTTGCATGATGCAGTGCAGGGATTATCAAATCCCGGGGTAAAAGCATAGAAGTTTTTGGCATCAAGTTCTTCCTGAATGGACTGAAGAGCTTCCCCAAATCTCTGGAAATGAACAACTTCTCTGGCACGCAGGAATTTGATGGGATCCGCAATCTCAGGTATATTGCGGACTACTCTGAGAATATTGTCATAAGTAGAACGGGCTTTTTGCTCTGCAGCAAGATCCTCGAACAGATCAGTGATCGGATCACCTTTACTCTGAAATTCACATGCATTAAATGGTACGCCACCTGCTGCCTGTGGCCAGACTCCCACTGTGTGATCGATATAATACGGTCCAAATCCGGATTTCTCAATTTCCTCCATGGAAAGGTCCCGGGTAAGCTGATGTACAATAGTGGATACCATTTCCAGATGACTGAGTTCTTCTGTTCCTATGTCGTTGAGCAAAGCAGAAGTCGTCCGGTTCGGCATGGTAAAACGCTGGGAAAGATAACGCAGGGAAGCGCTGATTTCACCATCCGGGCCACCGTACTGGCTCATGATATACTGTGCAATTTTGGCATTGGGTTGTGTGATATTGATCGGATATTGAAGCCTTTTTTCATAATTCCACATAAATTATCTGCACGCTCCTTCCTTTTCCCATGGGAATGGCTGTTCCATCCATTTCCAGATGGATTCTCCGGTCTGATCTGTAATGTCAATAATCAGGGGACCATATGCTTCGGCGTATTCTTTTAATAGCTTTTTTCGTTCCTGCACAAGTTCGTGACAGTAAGTCAGAGCCTTTTCATCACAGGGATGTGTGTCAAGGTACAGAGTCATATCATTGACTGCGAAACTGACCTGATCGATACGGTTTAATAACTGTTTTTGGGAGCAATCTGTTTTCATCTTCGAATACCTCTCTTTCCACAAAATGGTTTGCATAACTGTGGGAAAATGGTTCCTGCATTTAATGCATACTGCAGTGGGAAATTCTCTGTAAACTTCTGGCAGGGAACATATGCCATTGCAGGTTCCAGATACTGAAGATGCGAAAACATTTCATGTTTTTTTTCTTTGACACCCGGTATAGTACAGCTACAGCCTGTCGTGTTTCTGACAGAGCATTCGGAACTGTTCATATTTCTATTTGAAGGCTGAGGCATATTCATACCGCAGGTACGGTTATAAGGGCGGTTGCCGGAACATCCCATCCGATAATTTTCCATATATAATTCCCTTCTCTGAAAACTGTTTACATTATATTTTATGTCATGCTCATAAAACCGTGCTCATACAAGTCGAAATTTCATTGCCATAGTGAAGATTCGTTACTGTTCACATACCACTATCCCGCGAGGTGTTTTGGCATGAATATGCCAAAATCCCGAGACATACAAGCCAAAATTCCATTGCCGCAGGCAATCTGGAATGAATTTTGGCTAAGTTACTGTGAACGGAGTGAACAGTAATGAAGATTCATATCGTCTGACAGACAGATTTCTTTTTGCTTTCGAATATGTTATTATATATAGGAAATATTTGCTGCCTGCTAAGTGTCAGCATCCAAAGAAAGTCGGGAGGTACATAAAGATGAAACTTACAATATTGGGAACCGGAAATGCAAAGGTGACGAAATGCTATAACACCTGTTTTGCGCTAAATGAGGATAAAGAATATTTTATGATAGACGGAGGTGGCGGAAATACAATTCTGAAGCAGCTGGAGGACGCAGGAATCAGCTGGAAAGAAATCAGCACTATATTTGTGACACATAAACACATCGATCATCTGCTTGGAATCATCTGGATGCTTCGTATGTATTGTCAGGGAATGGCAAGAGGACAGTTTGGCGGTGAAGTGACTATCTATGGACATGATGAAGTAATCAGCCTGCTGAAACAGATGGCAGAGATGCTTCTCACACCAAAGGAAACGAAATTTATCGGAGACAAAGTCCATCTGGAAGAAGTAAAGGACGGAGAAGATAGAACGATTCTGGGACACAGGGTGACATTTTTTGATATTCTGTCTACAAAGGCAAAACAGTTTGGGTTCTGCATGGAGTACGCAGAGGGAAAGAAGCTGACCTGTTGTGGAGATGAGCCATATAATGAATGTGAACAGAAATATGCCAAAAACAGCACATGGCTTCTTCATGAAGCATTCTGTCTGTTCTCTCAGGCAGATAAATTCAAACCATATGAGAAACATCATTCTACTGTAAAGGATGCCTGTGAGCTGGCACAGAAACTGGAAGCAGAGAATCTGATTCTGTATCATACAGAGGATAAAAATATTTCCAGACGAAAGGAGCTCTACACAGAAGAAGGCAGACAGTATTATAAAGGAAATCTCTGGATTCCTGATGATCTGGAAACCTACAAATTATAAAAAGACAAACCTCCGGAGGCTTGCCTTTTTTACAGCAATCTTTTTAAATGTATCATTTATGAGGGTTGCCATAGTGATTATGCTGTATGGTCCACATGTGTTTTGGTGTCGGAAGACAAAACTTCACATGTAGTATGATCCTGTGAAAAAGTTTCCATAATTCCTGAAATAGTCCTGTGCAGATAAGGACGGTACTCAGCCAGAGACACAGGCTGCTGATACAGAATGCAGCTGTAGCAGGTGGAACCTACCAGCTCAATGATCGTAAAGAGCATCAGTTCCGGATTTTTATAATGTAGTCCGCTTTGAGCAAGCATATCCAGATAGGACTGATAAAAATTATATTCGTCGTCAGGCATTTTTTCCTCAAAAGCACCCTTGAAGACACCCCAGGCAAGATTCTTTGAAATAAACAGCAGGAGAGTACGGTCTTTATTCAACTCAGTAAGAATGTAATCTATAATAAAATGTACCTGCCTGTCAAATTCGCTGATATGTGCATTCTGCACAGCCTCATGGGCCCGGAAAAATAATTCTCCGGTCTTGTGGGAAACCAGTTTATTCCGGATATCATATTTATCCTTAAAATAGAGGTAAAAAGTCCCCTTGGCAACCCCGGCCTGATCTACAATATCTGAAATTGTAGTTTTGGTAAGTCCCTTCGTCGTAAAAAGTTCAAAGGCAGTGTTGAAAAGAGCATCTTTTTTCTTCTTTTTATTCAGCTCCAGTTTTCCCATTTCAGATTCATTCCTTCCTCTATTGTATACATAACATTTTAACCGAATCAGGTAAGTCCCGCTGCGGAGTTTGCGAAAAGCAATAAGCGTCTTACTGTTCACAGCAACATAAGCTTACTTTGTAATTATATTGTGATCATATATAATTACTATTTTAAACAAAAATGACTGAAAGTCAATATTACATTTTTGTCCTGGAAAAATTTAGACAAATTGTGAAGAATGATTATTGACTGAAAGTCATTTTTGTTATATAACATTCCATGAAATAAAAAATGACTGTTGGTCATAGAATGATCAAACAGTATCAATAATAAAGAAAGAAGAGGAGAAAAAGATGATTAAGGTAGGAAAGTGGATTGCAAAACACAAGATACTGATCATTATCATCGGAATTGCATTGCTGATCCCTTCATATCTCGGTATGGCGGCGACCAGAATCAACTACGATGTACTGAGTTATCTACCGGATACCCTTGAGACAGTTGAGGGACAGGACATTATGGTAGATCAGTTTGGGATGGGAGCCTTTTCCATGATAGTGGTGGAGGATATGGAACTGAAGGATGTAGCTGCTCTGAAAGAGAAAATCGAAGCAGTTGATCACGTGAAAAAAGTACTGTGGTATGACAGTGTCCTGGATGTTTCCGTTCCTGTAGAAATGCTTCCGAAGGATTTGAGAGAGGCATTTTTTAACGGAGATGCAACTATGATGATCGCGTTGTTTGATAATACAACATCATCAGAAACTTCCATGGAAGCTGTGACGCAGATTCGTAAGATTACTTCAAAGAACTGTTTTGTCAGTGGAATGACAGGCATTGTTACTGATATCAAACAGATCGCACTTAAGGAAATGCCGATTTACGTTGTGATTGCTTCCTGCCTTTCTCTGATAGTGTTGCTCCTTGCAATGGATTCTCTGGTAGTTCCAGTTTTGTTTTTGCTCTGCATTGGTGTTGCAGTCTTGTATAATCTTGGAAGTAATATTTTTCTTGGTCAGATTTCATACATCACTCAGGCACTGACAGCAGTCCTGCAGCTTGGTGTTACCATGGATTATTCCATTTTCCTGCTGAACAGTTATGAGGAGAATAAGAAGCGGTTTGAGGGTGATAAAGAGAGGGCTATGGCGCATGCCATCAATGCAACCTTCAAATCTGTAATCGGAAGTTCTATTACAACAGTAGCCGGATTTATCGCACTTTGTTTTATGACCTTCTCACTTGGACGTGATATGGGTGTCGTAATGGCCAAGGGAGTTGTTATCGGTGTTCTGTGTTGTGTTACTTTGCTCCCTGCTCTGGTGCTTACTTTTGACGGAGCCATTGAAAAAACAACACATAAGACGCTGATTCCAAGCTTTGATAAGGCATCTGCTTTTATTACAAAGCATTATAAAGTATGGCTGATCATTTTCCTGGTAATGCTTTTCCCGGCAATTCATGGAAATAACAATCTGAAGAATTACTACAATATCGATAAGTCACTTCCTTCCACGCTGGACAGTAATGTGGCAAATGCCAAACTTCAGGAAACCTTTGATATGAATAATGTTCATATGGTGTTATTAAAGAAAGGTCTGACATCAAAAGAAAAAACAGAAATGCTTGACCAGATCAAGGATGTTGATGGTGTAAAATGGGCACTTGGAATGGACTCTTTCGTAGGTGCGGCATTCCCGGATACCATGATCCCAAGTAATCTGAAGAAGATGCTGGAAAGCGATGAGTACGAGATGGAATTTATCTGTTCCAAATATAAAACAGCTACAGACGAGGTAAACAATCAGATTGATGAGATCCAGAAGATTGTAAAAGGATACAGTCCGGAATCTATGGTAATCGGAGAAGCACCTCTGACCAAGGATCTTCAGGATGTTACGGATGTGGATTTAAAGACTGTAAATACTATCTCTATCCTGGCAATTTTCATTATTATCATGGTTGTGTTTAAATCCATTTCGCTTCCGTTTATTCTGGTTGCAGTTATTGAGTTTGCGATTTTTGTCAATATGTCCGTTCCTTATTATCAGGGAAAGGAAGTGGTGTTCGTAGCAAGCATTGTTATCGGTTGTATCCAGCTGGGAGCTACTGTTGACTATGCAATCCTTATGACCAGCAGATACCAGAAAGAACGTGGTCTTGGAAAGAGTAAGAAAGAATCCATTGCCATCGCACATAAAACTTCCATGAAGTCAATTGTGATCAGTGGCTGCAGCTTCTTTGCGGCAACTTTTGGAGTTGGTCTTTATACACAGGTAGATATGATCGGAAGTATCACAAACCTGCTTTCACGTGGAGCTGTGATCAGTACACTGGTGGTATTGTTTATACTTCCGGCTATGTTTATGATATTTGATTCTCTCATCTGCCACACATCTATTGGATTTGCCAAGAAGAAACCGGCAAAAGAGAAGAAACAGTGATTCAGGATTTTTAAAAAGAAGCTTATTGTAAAGAGATAGAATAAAGGAGTAAGTTATTATGAACAGAAACAGAAAGAAAGCAGCTGCAGCAACGCTTGCAGCAGGAATGGCTGTAGTTCTCGGAGCAGGTACTGTAATGGCAGCTGCTTCAACAGGTGATAATGGATTGCAGAAAGAAGAAACCGTTTATGTAAATACAACTGCCGGAGGAGAAGTAACGGATGTCACAGTATCTGACTGGCTGAAAAATTCCGGAGACAGTTCCAATTCTGAGGTGAAAGATGCCTCTGATCTTCAGGATATAAAAAACGTAAAAGGTGATGAAACATTTACTCAGAACGGAAATGATCTGACCTGGAGTACTGATGGAAAGGATATTTATTATCAGGGAAAGACAGAGAAAAATCTCCCGGTTTCCGTAGGAATTAAATATTATATGGATGGAACTGAGGTTTCTCCGGAAGCTCTGGCAGGAAAGACAGGACATCTGAAAATGGAAGTGACATATACAAATACTTCTAAAACAACCAAAACAGTGAATGGCAAAAAGACTGATATTTATTCACCCTTTGTTATGGTGACAGGAATGATCCTTTCTACAGATAATTTCTCCAATGTTACAGTAGATAACGGTAAGGTTATTTCTGACGGAAGCAGAAATGTTGTTGTCGGTTTTGGTATGCCAGGAATGAAAGAAAGTCTGGATATGTCTTCTGATATTGCAGATGAAGTGAATATCCCTGAAGGATTTACAGTGGAAGCAGATGTTACAGACTGTGAGATGAATTCTACATTTACCGTAGCACTTACAGATATTTTCAAAGATATTGATCTGAATGATGTGGATGGACTGGATGAGCTGAAGGATTCAATGAAAGATCTGACGGATGCAGCAGTAAAACTGGTAGACGGAACCAAAGATCTTTATGATGGAACTAATAAACTCAATGACAAATATAAAGAATTTTATGATGGAATCGGAACTCTGAAAAGTGGTGTCAGTGATCTGAATGACGGAGCAAAAGAACTGGATGACGGAGCAAAGGAATTAAGCAGCGGAGCACAGACACTGAATACAGGGGCACAGACTTTAAACAGTGGTGTTTCCTCTTATACAGCAGGGGCAGACACACTTTCAGATGGAATCAAACAATATACAGCAGGAGTAGATACACTGGACAGCAAGATGGCTGAATATGAGGCTGGAATGAAATCTCTTTCCGATGGTGTAAATGCATATGTTGCAGGCGGCAATCAGCTTGCAGGCGGTGTGCAGAGTTATGTAACAGGAACAACTACTCTGACAGACGGAATGCAGCAGTATATTGCAGGAGTTAATCAGCTTGCAGGCGGTGTGGGTCAGTATGCTGGTGGTATCAAGAGTTTAGTGGATGGGATTGGTCAGGTTGTTCCGGGAATTGATACTGCTGTAAATGGAATCCAGACTGCTGTAGAAAAAATGACAGCTCTTTCATCTAAAATCGATGCAAATCAGATTGCTAATTTCAGTGACAGCATGACGGCTTATACAACAGGCGTTTCTGATTACACTTCTGCAGTTGGCCAGTATATTGAAAGTGTAGAACAGCTTGCATCAGGACTGAGCCAGCTTGAGAGCTCACTTGAAAACATGGGAGCTTCCACAGCTTCAGAAATAGAAGAAAGTGCAAATGCAATGTCCGGACAGTTAAATGACAGTGCTGAAACCATGAACAGTCAGGCAGATGCAATTGAATCCTGGATCAGTGATTCCGCAGAGGCTTCTGTAGATGCATCTTCTGTAGATGCAGGAGTTGCAGCAGTCAGCAGTCAGCTGGAAGCAGCAGAATCTGCTTTGTATAATATTGATACCAGCAATATGGATGATGAAACAGCAGCTGCTGTAGAAGCTGCGATTGATGGTGCGTTAGGTTCTATTCAGGCAGCTGAGGACAGTGCATCTAATATTGATACATCCACAATTACAGCCTCCGCACCTGATACGTCAGCATTGCAGTCAGCAGCAGACGCTTTAAGGGCATCTGCGTCCAGTGCGGAATCAACAGCAGATGCACAGGAAGAGGCAGTCAACAGCAGTGTTGAACAGATGAAACAGCAATTACAGGCATTAACTCAGGGAATGAAGACAGTGCAGGAAACTGTATCACAGTTAAATGCAGGTGCAAAAGAGCTTACTTCTAATGATGGCACATTAAAAGCAAGTGGAATCCAGCTTGCTCAGTCAGGAACCCAGATTGCTACAGCAGTAAATCAGATGAGTACATTATTTACCGGACTTGGACAGCAGCTTCCGGAAATGCTGCAGGGAATCGATCAGCTGAAAGCAGGCTCTGATCAGCTGACTACTGCAAATAAATCTCTCCAGAGTGGATATGAAAGCCTTGCAAAAGCAAGCACAGAACAGATGATTTCCGGCGCAGATACACTGCTTAGTTCCGGAAAGACACTGACAGATGGAATTGCACAGCTTCAGGGCGAAAATAATGTTAATGCACAGACACTGTTAAAAGGAGCCAAGACTCTTAAGAGCGCAAGAAAGAGCCTGACCAGTGGTATGTCTCAGATCAATTCTGCAACAGGTCAGATTACAAGTGGTGTGGAAACTCTGGCATCTAACAGTGGAACACTGTACAGCGGAGCAGATCAGCTTTCTTCGAACAGTTCTACATTAAACAGCGGAGCATCTCAGCTTGCATCAGGAACCCAGACACTTGTATCCGGAGCACAGACCCTTGCATCAGGAACAGGCAGCCTTGTATCCGGCACTCAGACATTAATGGATGGTGCGGATAAGCTTTCTGATGGCAGTGATCAGCTTAAAGATGGTATCAGCGATCTGAATGACGGAGCAAAAGAACTGAACAAAGGACAGAAGAAATTCTATAAAGAAGGTATTAAGAAACTGGATGATACAGTAAACGGAGATCTTAAGGATATTCTTGACAGATTTGAGGTAATCCAGTCTGACGATGTAATGTACACAACATTCACAGACAGATCCGGCGATATGGACGGAAATGTTAAATTTATTTTCGAATCTGACCCGATTGAAATCAGTGATGATGAGAAATAGATATCATAAACTTATAGCAATCCTCTAAAATAATGCATCTTAATCCAGCCCATCAGAGTGTGAAATCCTGCGTCAGATATCTTTGCCGTGCGTCAGCACGCCTGCAGATATCTTCCTTGTCTTTCGCACTCTGCTGAACTGTCTTAAATGCATTATTTACGAGGATTGCTATAAGACATACAGAATAAGGGAAAGATGAACAGCCAGACTTATTTAAAATGGGGCAGATGCAATCAGGCAACTGCCCCATTGCTTATGAAAAAGCTTTCTGTTATAATAAAAAAGTCAGATGGGAATTTTAGAAAACAAGAAAGCATCAGGTGATTAAATGGAAAATACAAAATCACAAAAAAAGTCGTATTCAACAGCATCTTCCAAGAGCAGGGCGCGTCGAAAAACAAAAACAGATTATTATGATTACAGTCTGGTAGCAGTTATTGTACTGCTGACCTGTTTTGGGCTTATCATGCTGTACAGTACAAGCTCCTATATGGCTCAGATAAATTACGGAAGCGACATGTATTTTTTTAAAAAACAGGCCATCATCAGCGTGGCATGTATTATTATGGCACTGATCATTTCCAGGCTCAATTATCGGATACTGAACCGTTTTAGCACAGCTTTGTATGTAGCGGCACTGGTGTTGATGGCACTGGTAAAAACACCGCTGGGACAGTCTTCTCATGGTGCCCAGAGATGGCTGAATCTTGGACCGGTTCAGTTCCAGCCGGCAGAGCTTGCCAAGATAGCAGTTATTGTCTGCCTCCCATATATGATCGTGCATATGGGAAAGAAAGTCCGTACCTTAAAGGGCTGTATGGTTCTTGCTGTTGTGGGAGGCGGACTGGCACTGGCTGCATATGTATTTACGGACAATCTGAGTACAGCAATTATTATTTTCTGTATTACTGCAGGACTGATTTTTGTGGCTCATCCGGATATTAAGATTTTTATTATTATTGCAGGTGTTGTTATTGCGCTGGCAGTGATCGGAGTCATTTTTCTGAATGCAACAGTGAGTGTTGATGGAAGTGGAAGCTTTCGTCTGAGACGAATCATGGTATGGCTTCATCCGGAAGAATATGCGGACAGTTGGGGGTATCAGACAATTCAGGCATTGTATGCGATTGGCTCGGGAGGATTTTTTGGCAGAGGACTTGGAAACAGTATTCAGAAGCTGGGAAGTGTACCTGAGGCACAGAATGACATGATTTTTTCAATTATCTGTGAAGAACTGGGGATTTTTGGAGGTCTTATCGTGCTGATGCTTTATGCATATCTGTTATACAGGCTGTTTGTTATTGCACAGAATGCACCGGATATGTTTGGCTCACTTATGGTCAGTGGGATTTTTATTCACATAGCATTGCAGGTTATTCTTAATATTGCGGTTGTTGTAAACCTTATGCCGAATACAGGTGTCACTCTTCCGTTTATCAGTTATGGAGGTACGTCGATCGTATTCCTTATGGCAGAGATGGGACTTGCGCTGAGTGTGGCAAGGCAGATTAAATTTGAGGAATAAAAAATGTAATAAAATAGTGCTTGACAAACAGGAGGGAAGAATATATACTTTGAACATCAAAGTAATCAATCCCGATAAAACCAAATCTGAATAAATGAGACGTATTTACTGGTCTGACGGATGATAAGGTTGAAAACAAGAAAAAGCAGAATCATCATCTGCTTAACAAAAATAATAAAAAACAAGTGATAACCGGAGCAGGAAAAAGAGAAGCATTCCGGGGCTTGAATTAAAGGAGAAGAGAAAATTATGTTAGAAAAAATGAGTGAAATGATCGCAGAGCAGTTAAATTGTGATGCAGCAGGAATCACTGCTGAAACTTCTTTCAAGGATGATCTTGGCGCAGATTCACTTGACCTGTTTGAGCTGGTTATGGCTCTGGAAGATGAATACAATATTGAGATCCCGGCTGAAGATCTTACAGATTTAACAACAGTCGGAGCTGTTATGGATTATCTGAAAAACAAAGGCGTAGAGGCTTAATTATATAGAAATGACAAATAACTCCTTGGAGCCAGAGATGGCTTCGGGGAGAATTTTTTGACATTATAATTTGAATATCAAAATATTTTAAACTAAAATAATTTGCAATCAGAAACAAATTGTTATCATCTGATATAAACATAAAAATAAAGGAAAGGAAAATGATATGTCTAAAATTGCATTTGTATTTCCGGGACAGGGTGCACAGTATACAGGAATGGCGAAAGATTTTTATGAAAAATATGCTGTAAGCCGCGAAGTATTTGAAAGCGCATCAAAAGCATCCGGACTTGATGTGAAAGCTTTATGCTTTGAAGAAAATGACAGATTAAATATTACAGAATATACACAGATTGCCATGCTGACAGCAGAAATCGCAATCTTAAGAGCTGTAGAGGAAGCCGGAATCAGGTCTCAGGTAAATGCTGGACTGAGCCTTGGAGAATACGGAGCACTGGTGGCCTCCGGTGTTATGAAGGAAGAGGATGCATTTACTGTAGTGCGAAAAAGAGGAATTTTTATGCAGGAGGCATATCCTACAGGTGGTGCAATGTCCGCTGTTCTTGGAACAGATGCAGAGCTGATTGAAAAAATCTGCGATGAGACACAGGGAATTGTATCCATTGCAAATTATAACTGTCCGGGACAGATTGTGATCACAGGCGAGGAGACAGCAGTTGCAGCAGCAGGGGAGGCATTAAAGGCAGCAGGCGCCAGACGTGTGATTCCTCTTAAAGTCAGTGGCCCATTTCACTGTGAGCTTCTCAAAGGCGCAGGGGAAAAACTGGGACAGGAACTTGAGAAGGTAGAAATCCAGTCATTTACAGTACCTTATGTGACAAATGTAACTGCACAGTATGTGACAGGACCGGAGCAGGTAAAGGAATTGCTTGTCAGCCAGGTTTCATCCTCTGTGCGCTGGCAGCAGTGTGTAGAACAGATGATTGATGATGGTGTAGATACTTTTATTGAGATTGGACCTGGAAAAACTCTGACAGGATTTCTCAAAAAGATCAACAGAAATGTAAAAGCATTACATGTTGAGAAAACAGAAGATCTGGATGAAGTGAGAAAGGAGTGTCTGTAAAATGCTGAAAAATAAAATTGCCCTGATTACAGGTGCAGGACGTGGAATCGGACGAGCCATTGCTATTGCTCTTGCAAAGGAAGGTGCAGAGGTGGTTATCAATTACAATGGTTCTGAAGAGAGAGCGAAGGAAGTAAAACAGACCATCGAAGAAAACGGTGGAAAAGCTTCCATATATAAATGCAATGTCAGTGATTTCGCAGCCTGTGAAGCAATGATCAAAGATATAGTTAAAGAATACGGACACCTTGATATTCTGGTTAATAATGCAGGAATTACCAAAGATGGTCTGATCATGAAAATGAAAGAAGAGGATTTCGATTCTGTACTTAATGTAAACCTGAAAGGTACATTCAATACAATCCGTCACAGTGCCCGTCAGATGCTGAAACAGAGAAGTGGAAAGATCATCAATATTTCTTCTGTTTCCGGAATCCTCGGAAATGTGGGCCAGGCAAATTATGCTGCATCCAAAGCAGGTGTGATCGGTCTGACAAAAACAATGGCAAGAGAGCTGGGCAGCCGGGGAATTACGGTAAATGCCATTGCACCCGGATTTGTAGACACAGAGATGACAGAAGTACTCTCAGAAGAAATCAGGGAAAATGCATGTAAGCAGATTATCCTGGGACGTTTCGGAAAACCGGAGGATATTGCAAATACAGCGGTATTTCTGGCATCAGACAAAGCAGACTATATTACAGGACAGGTCATCAGCGTGGATGGCGGTATGAACGTATAAATAAGGAGAACAAAATGAGAAGAGTTGTAATTACAGGTATGGGAGCAATCACTCCGGTAGGCCTTAGTGTAGAAGAATTCTGGAACAGCGTAAAAGAAGGAAAAACAAACTTTGCAGAAGTAACACGTTTTGATTCCACAAATTACAGAGCGCATATGGCAGCAGAGATCAACAATTTTAATCCAAAGGATTATATGGATTTCAAATCTGCAAAACGTATGGAGCTTTTCAGCCAGTATGCGGTAGCAGCAGCAAAAGAAGCTATTGAGCAGTCCGGACTGGATATGACAAAAGAAGATCCCTTCCGTGTAGGCTGTAGCGTGGGAAGCGGTATCGGAAGTATGCAGGTGGTAGAGAAATCCTGCGAAATTCTCAACACAAAGGGACCAGGAAGACTGAATCCTCTGATGATTCCTCTTCTGATCTCCAATATGGCATCCGGAAATGTTTCCATTCAGTTTGGACTCCGCGGAAAGAACATTAATGTTGTAACTGCCTGTGCAACAGGAACCCACAGCATTGGAGAAGCATACCGTACTATTCAGTGCTCTGATGCAGATGTTATGGTTGCAGGTGGAACGGAAGCAGCTATCACACCAACAGGCTTTGGTGGTTTTGCGGCACTGACAGCATTGACCTCATCCACAGATCCTGAGAGATGTTCCATCCCTTTTGACAAAGAAAGAAGCGGTTTTGTAATGGGTGAGGGTGCCGGCGTGGTAGTTCTGGAAGAACTGGAGCATGCCAAAGCACGTGGAGCGAAAATCCTTGGCGAGGTTGTCGGATATGGTGCAACAGGAGATGCTTATCACATTACATCCCCTGCAGAGGACGGTTCCGGTGCTGCCAAAGCTATGGAATGGGCTGTAAAAGAAGCAGGAATTTCCACAGATGATGTATGGTATGTAAACGCACATGGTACAAGCACACATCATAATGACTTATTTGAAACAATTGCCATTAAGAAAACATTTGGTGAACACGCAAAAGAAATGAAAATAAATTCTACAAAATCTATTACAGGACATCTTCTGGGAGCTGCCGGTGCAGTGGAAGTGATCACCTGTGTAAAAGAACTTCAGGAAGGCCTGATCCATCAGACTGTTGGTTATAAGGTGCCGGATGAACAGTGTGACCTGGATTATGTAGGAAACGGTAATGTAAAGATGGATATCAAATATGCACTTACCAATTCTCTTGGCTTTGGCGGACATAACGCATCCTTACTTATTAAAAAGTACGAAGACTGATCACGCAGATAATAAATGGTATGGTGATTTTGAAAACAATATACGACAGTGATCTTATAATATAGCTATTTCAGCAGGAGGAAATAAATGGAACTGGCAAATATATTAGAACTGATCCACGCAGTCAGCGATTCAGATCTCACAGAATTTAACCTGCAGGACGATACCTTAAATATTTCCATGTCAAAAGAGAAAACAATTGTACAGCAGATGGCAGTCAATACTGATCCGGCAGATGCTCAGCAGTATCAGCCGGTAGTGCAGCAGGCTGTACATGTAGAATCCGTCAATGCTGTTAACGATGAAGTACAGACAGGAAGTGTGGTAAAGTCTCCTCTTGTAGGTACCTATTATGCAGCATCTTCTCCGGAAAATCCCCCCTTTGTAAAAGTAGGAGATAAAGTAAGCAAAGGTCAGGTCCTTGGCATTGTGGAAGCAATGAAGCTGATGAACGAGATTGAATCAGAATTTGATGGTACAGTAAAAGAAATCCTTGTAGAAAACGAGCAGATGGTAGAGTTCGGACAGCCGATGTTTGTGATAGAATAGAAGAAGGAGGTAAAAAACTATGAAACTTACAACAAAAGAAATCATGGAGATCATTCCCCACAGACACCCGTTCCTCCTGATTGATACTATTGAAGAACTGGTGCCGGGTGTGAAGGCAACAGGAAAGAAATGTGTTACCTATAATGAACCGCATTTTGCAGGACATTTCCCACAGGAACCGGTTATGCCGGGGGTTCTGATCGTTGAGGCGCTTGCGCAGACAGGCGCAGTTGCAATTCTGAGTAAACCGGAAAATAAAGGAAAGATCGCATATTTTGCATCGATCAACAATGCAAAATTCAAGAACAAGGTAGTTCCCGGAGATACCCTTACTCTCGAAGTAGAGATCATTAAGGAAAAAGGTCCCATGGGAGTGGGAAAAGCAAAGGCAACAAACCAGGACGGTAAGGTAGCAGTGATCGCAGAGCTGACTTTTGCAGTAGGAGCATAACAGATGTTTAATAAAATTTTGATCGCCAATCGTGGTGAGATTGCAGTGAGGATCATCCGGGCATGTCGTGAGATGGGAATCCGCACAGTAGCCGTATACTCAGAAGCAGACAGAGATGCCCTGCATACCCAGCTTGCAGATGAAGCAGTATGCATCGGAAAGGCACAGTCATCAGACAGCTATCTGAACATGGAGCGAATCTTAAGTGCTACCATTGCCACAAAAGCAGAAGCAATCCACCCGGGATTCGGATTTCTCTCAGAGAACAGCCGTTTTGTGGAAATGTGTGAGAAATGTAATGTGGCATTTATTGGTCCTTCCGCAGAAGTAATTTCCAGAATGGGAAATAAATCTGAGGCGAAAAACACAATGCGGAAAGCTAAAGTCCCGGTAGTGCCCGGCACAAAGGAACCGGTCTACACAGTAGAGCAGGCTTTGGAAGCTGTAAAGGAAATCGGTTTTCCGGTCATGATCAAAGCATCAGCAGGCGGCGGTGGAAAAGGAATGCGTGTAGCCGGAAATGAACAGGAATTTGCCAAATTGTTTGAGACAGCACAGCAGGAGTCGGTCCATTCCTTCTCCGATAATACCATGTATCTGGAACGGTTTGTGGAGAATCCCAGACATGTTGAAGTGCAGATTCTTGCGGATAAATACGGAAATGTAGTTCATTTGGGAGAACGAGACTGCTCTGTTCAGAGACGTCACCAGAAAATGATCGAAGAGTCTCCATGTATCGCAATCTCTGATGATCTGAGAAAGAAAATGGGTGAGACAGCAGTACGGGCAGCAAAGGCAGCAGGCTATGAAAGTGCAGGAACCATAGAATTTCTTCTGGATCAGTCTGGAGAATTTTATTTCATGGAAATGAACACCAGAATCCAGGTAGAACATCCGGTAACAGAATTTGTGTCTGGTGTAGACCTGATCAAAGAGCAGATCTGCATTGCGTCAGGTGAACCGTTAAGCGTTCAGCAGAAAGACATAGAAATCCGCGGTCACGCCATGGAATGCAGAATTAATGCCGAGGATCCTGAGAGACATTTCATGCCATGCCCTGGTAAGATCACTGACTTACATCTTCCCGGTGGAAACGGAATCCGCGTGGATACAGCAGTTTATAATGACTACGCAATCCCGCCCTATTATGATTCTATGATTGCCAAGATCATTGTTTATGACAAAGACCGCCGCAGTGCCATTCGAAAGATGATCAGTGCACTTGGAGAAGTTGCCATCGAAGGAGTAAAAACTAACGTGGATTTTCTGTATGAGCTTCTTAATCAACCGGATTTTCAGGATGGAAACATTACAACTGATTTCATTCCACAGCATTATCCGGAGTTGTAAAAGGAAATCTGGTGTAAATATACTTTATAGTTCAGTAGAAATTACATATTTATTAAAAGGTAACTGATAAGCGAATCGATAAAATAATTTTTGATAGAATTAGTTTGATTAATAGTATAGCGAAAATTAAGTTTCTGCTATATTGATGCAGATGAAAAATCAGACAAGTCAATATAGCAGTTACTTAATATTCGCTGTAATAGTTATTAACGTTATTTTGTTGTCTGAAAGAACATCAAATTGGGTTACATAAAGGAGCAGGATTTTAATGGCAGACTTGAAGAGATTTTTTAAGAAAACAGTTTCAGAAGACCGGCATAAACAGGCCGCATCTGTTTCCGTACCTGAAGGCTTATGGATCAAATGTCCAAAGTGCGGAGAAATGGTTTACAGAGAAGACGTAATATCCAACGCCTATGTGTGCCCGAAATGCGGAGGATATTTCAGAATCAGTGCGAAACGCCGGATCAAAATGATCGCAGATAAAGGAAGTTTTAAAGAGTGGTTCACAGGAATTGACAACAGCAATCCACTGGACTATCCGGATTATCCGCAGAAAATTGAGGATCTGAGAGAAAAAACACACCTTGATGAGGCAATTCTCATCGGAGAAGCCACCATCGGAGGAATCCGTACAGTGATCGGAGCCATGGATACCAGATTTCTCATGGCTTCCATGGGATATGTGGTGGGAGAAAAGATCACCCGCTCATTTGAAGAAGCAACAAAACAGGGACTTCCGGTCATTCTGTTCTGTTGCTCCGGCGGTGCCAGAATGCAGGAAGGAATCGTATCACTGATGCAGATGGCAAAAACCTCCGCAGCCATTAAACGTCACTCCCAGGCAGGGCTTCTCTACACATCTGTGCTGACAGACCCGACTACCGGTGGCGTTACAGCAAGCTTTGCCATGCTTGGAGATATTATCCTTGCAGAGCCAGGCTCATTGATCGGATTTGCCGGCCCGAGAGTCATTGAACAGACTATAGGTCAGAAACTGCCGGAGGGCTTCCAGAGACCGGAATTTCTTCTGGAACATGGATTTCTCGACGGAATTGTTGAACGAGGCTCTATGCGGGATGTTCTTTCGCTGATCCTGAAACTGCATGATACCAGAAAATGTTACGGAGAATTTCCACAGGAAACATCTGCCAGATCTTTCGATACTTTTGGCAAAAAGAAAAAGCAGAAGAAACAAAAAAATCTCACAGCCTGGGCCAGAGTCCAGATTGCCAGAAGCAGTGACCGTCCGTCAGCAGCGGAATATATTGATGCCATTTTTGATGATTTCATGGAATTTCATGGTGACAGAGGTGTCAGAGACGACAATGCCATCATCGGCGGCATTGCTACACTGGACGGACAGCCCGTTACAGTAATCGGAATCCGTAAAGGGCATACTACAAAAGAAAACATCAGATGTAACTTCGGAATGCCATCACCGGAAGGGTACAAAAAGGCTCTTCGACTGATGAAACAGGCAGAGAAATTCGGACGTGCAGTCATTGCATTTGTAGACACTCCGGGGGCATTCTGTGGACTGGAAGCAGAAGAACGGGGACAGGGCGAAGCCATTGCAAGGAATCTTCTGGAAATGTCCGATTTGAAGGTGCCGGTTCTTTCGGTTGTAATTGGTGAAGGCGGCAGTGGCGGTGCACTTGCACTTGCAGTCGGCAATGAAGTCTGGATGATGGAAAATGCAACCTACACCATCCTTTCACCGGAAGGCTTTGCATCTATTCTCTGGAAAGACAGCAGAAAGGCACCGGAAGCTGCGGAGGTCATGAAAGTAACGGCGGCTCATCTGAAAGAACTGGGAATCATTGAACGGATCATACCGGAGGAATATCCTGCAAGTGAGGAGAATTTGCCGGAAATTGCAGAATATATGAAGATCAGAATGAAGCAGTTTCTGGAGAAACAGACTGGTAAAAGTGGACTGCAGATTGCACAGGAACGGTATGAGAGGTTTCGTAAGATGTAGCACGATGTTAAAAGGGACGCGCAGAAAAATATTTTATTTGGAGTGCGGTTTCGGGGTCTAAGATATTCTAAGCTCTCAGAAATCTGCTAAAACCATGAGCTGTCTTGTCAAACTCGCTCCGTTGCAAACTTCGCTCAGACAGTGATGCAGCCGGCTCATAACGCAGATTTCTGAGAACTAAGAATATCTAAGACCCCTGCAAATGCACTCCAAATAAAATATTTTTCTGCGCTGTTTTGTTGCATGTTGTTATGCGTTTTCTTAGGGTTTCTATAGTTATATTGTACAGTAGATATATTATTTTGGTTAATTATTCTGCGAAGTCAGGAGTGGTGCTTTCTTTACTGTTGTACGGTAAATATGTTATATAGCCAATAGTCAGCATGGGAAGCGATAGTGTCCGGGGGTGAATTTGAGGGTTCATTGTAGTTCTTGGCATTTGGGAAGACGCGTTATGAGCCAATCGTTTCACTGTCTGAGCGAAGTCGGAGACGTAGCGAGTTTGAGAGAGTGGCTCATGATTTTAGCGGCTTCCCAAATGCCTAGAAATACAATGGTTCCGAAACTGAGCCCCCGGACACTATCGCTTCCCATGCGTCCCTATTCAAAAAACATTAAAATTTTCCCCTATCCCGACTTGAAATAAGAAAGCCTCTGACGTATAATAAACCCGAAAGTAGAAAGGCGCTGCTTTTAAGCAGGGTCTTTTTTTACAGATTTTGAATATATAAAAAATTCAGGAGTGAAAAAAGTTATGACCAAGATCAGAACAAGATTTGCACCAAGCCCTACAGGCAGAATGCATGTTGGAAATTTAAGAACAGCATTATATGCATACCTTATTACAAAACATGAAGGCGGAGATTTCATCCTCCGTATTGAAGATACAGACCAGGAACGTTACGTAGAAGGCGCTGTAGATATTATCTACCGTACTCTTGCAAAAACAGGACTTCTCCATGATGAAGGTCCAGACAAGGACAAAGGCTTTGGACCGTATGTTCAGAGTGAGCGTCAGGCACAGGGAATCTATCTGAAATATGCACAGCAGTTAGTAGAACAGGGTGATGCATACTACTGTTTCTGTAAGAAGGAAGAACTGGAAGGTATGAAACGTGTTGTGGCAGGAAAAGAGATTTCCATTTATGACAAACGCTGCCTTAAACTTTCCAAAGAAGAAGTACAGCGTCGTCTTGATGCAGGAGAACCACACGTAATCCGTTTCAACATGCCGACAGAGGGAACTACAACATTCCATGATGTAATCTACGGAGATATCACAGTAAACAATGAGGAACTGGAAGATCTGATTCTGATCAAATCTGACGGATACCCAACTTATAACTTTGCAAACGTAATCGATGACCATTTAATGGAGATCACACACGTAGTAAGAGGTAACGAGTATCTTTCCTCAGCTCCGAAATACAACCGTATCTACGAAGCTTTCGGATGGGATATCCCGGTTTATGTACATTGTCCGTTGATCACAGATGAGACACACCAGAAGCTTTCCAAACGTTGTGGACATTCCTCTTATGAAGACCTGCTTGATCAGGGATTTGTTTCAGAAGCAATCATCAACTATGTGGCACTTCTCGGATGGAGTCCTTCTGACAACAGAGAGATCTTTACACTGGATGAACTGGTACAGACATTTGATTATCATCATATCAATAAATCTCCGGCAGTATTTGATATTGCGAAACTTCGTTGGATGAATGGTGAGTATATCAAGAAAATGGATGCGGATGAATTCTATGAGAGAGCACTTCCGTATATGAAAGAAGTTCTGAAGAAAGACTACAACTTCAAGAAGATTGCAGGAATGGTACAGACCAGAATCGAAACATTCCCTGACATTCCGGCTCTGATTGACTTCTTTGAGGAAGTACCGGAATATGATTCCGCCATGTACTGCCATAAGAAAATGAAGACAAATGAAGAGACTTCTCTTACAGTATTAAAAGAAGTACTTCCGGTTCTGGAAGAACAGGAAGATTATACAAATGATCCGTTATTTGAAACATTAAGTGCATTTGTAAAAGAGCATGGTTATAAGAACGGATATGTAATGTGGCCTCTGCGTACTGCTGTTTCCGGCAAGCAGATGACGCCGGCCGGTGCTACTGAGATCATGGAGATCATCGGTAAAGACGAGACAATCAAACGAGTAAAGGCAGCTATTGAGAAATTAAGCAAATAAATATGAAGAGAAATCCATCTCAACTTCGGGCAATCACTCACCTGTCAGGACCTATGATGGTCCTGGCAGGTCCCGGCTCGGGGAAAACTTCCGTTATTGTGGAGAGAACTGCATACATGATCAATGAGGGGAAGATACCGGCTTCTTCTATTTTGGTTGTAACTTTTTCCAGAGCAGCGGCAACAGAGATGAAAGAACGGTTTTTGAAATTCGTGGGACAGAACAGAAGCGAAGTGACTTTTGGAACTTTCCACGGAATTTTTTATGGGATTTTGAAAGCGGCCTATCATCTGAGTGCGGCCAATATTCTTTCTGAGGAAGAGAAATTCAGTATTCTACGTGAGATGACTGAGAAATATGGACAGGAAATGGCTCAGGAGGGAGATTTCATTGAAGAAGTTGCCAGGGAAATCAGTGTCGTAAAGGGGAACTGTATTTCTCCGGAGCATTATTATGCATCCTGTTGCTCGGATGAGATATTCAGGGACATTTTTCATGGCTATAAGCAGGCTCTGAAGGCGAAACGCAAGCTGGATTTTGATGATATGATCCTCTGTTGTTATGAACTTTTTTCTCAGAGACAGGATATCCTGAATGCATGGAGAAGAAAATTTGTCTACATTCTGGTGGATGAGTTTCAGGATATCAACAGCTTACAATACAAGATTTTGCAGATGCTGGCGGCACCTGTCAATAACCTGTTTATTGTAGGGGATGATGACCAGTCCATCTATCATTTCCGGGGCGCAAGACCAGAGATTATGTTAAATTTTACAAAGGATTATCCGAAGGCAGAGACAGTCCTTCTGAATGTGAATTACCGGTGCAGTAAGAATATCCTGCGTACAGCCATGGAAGTGATCGGATGTAATACCAGACGCTTCAAAAAGCAGCTGGATACTCCAAATGAAGAAGGGATGCCTGTGACGTGCAAGGAATTTGATAATCCAAGAGAAGAGTATATGTGCGTGGTGGCAGCACTGAAAAAAAGAATGGAGCGCGGCGAGGATCTGCTGAATACGGCAATCCTGCTTCGTACAAATCAGGAATCGGAAGGTCTGATCAATGTGCTGATGGAATATCAGGTTCCTTTTACAATGAAAGAACAGCTTCCCAATCTTTTCCGCCACTGGATCTGCCGTGCGCTTCTGGCTTATCTTGAAATGGCAGCAGGAGACAGGAGCAGGAAGAATTTGCTGGAGATCATGAACCGGCCAAATCGCTATATTTCCAGAGAAGCGTTGAACAGTTCGCAGATTAATTTTAATGAACTTCGGGAATATTATAAAGACAAAGACTGGATGTGCGACAGGATTACCACACTGGAAACGCATCTGAGGATTCTTGGTACTCTTTCCCCTTTTGCTGCGATTAATTTTATCAGAAAAGGAATGGGATTCGAAGAATACTTGCGTGAATATGCACAGTATCGTAAAATAAAACCAGAGGAACTGCTTGAGACCCTGGACCGGATCCATGAGAGTGCAAAAGGCATGAAAACCCTGGCGAAGTGGCAGGCTTACATAGAAGAATATACGAAGCGCCTGAATGAACAGGCAAGGAAACAGCAGGATAAAAAAGAAGGAGTGACTATATCCACACTCCATGCGGTAAAAGGTCTGGAATATGATATTGTGTATATTCTGAATGTTAATGAAGGAAGCATTCCATATCGCAAGGCAGTTTTGGCAGAAGCAGTGGAAGAAGAACGAAGATTGTTTTATGTAGGGATGACCAGGGCGAAAAAGAAGCTGGTGCTTGCCTATGTGAAACGCCAGTATGAGAAGGAACGGGAGCCTTCCCGGTTTCTTGAGGAGACAGGCCTATGAATAAAGGAATTATTTACTGTACAAAAATACGGGAAGAATATGAAGGCGCACATATGGAGCATATGATCGCAGAGAAACTTCTGGAAATCGCACTGAAAAAAGAATATGGAATCAATCTGTACAATGAACCCAGAGCAGAGGGAGAACATGGAAAACCATTCCTTTCCTATCGTCCGTCCCTGCATTATAATATCAGTCATTCCGGAAAATATGTGGTATGTATTCTGGCTGATCAGGAGGTTGGAATTGATGTGCAGATTCATTGCAGAGCCAATTATGAAAGAATGCTCAGACGTATGGTACCCCGGGAACAGTATCTCGAAATTCTCTCAGATATAAATGTGGAAAAGAAATTTTTTGAACAGTGGGTATTGAGGGAAGCTTATATCAAATGGACCGGTGAGGGGCTTTCCAGAGACATGAGGACTATATCCATGGATGAAGGCAGTCATATGCTGCTTGATATGGAAGACGGTTACAGTGGAGCAGTATGGGCAATGAATCCCATGGAAATCAACTGGAAATATGAAGACATCATACTTGGGTAAGACATGAACAGACAAACGAAGAAAGAAATCCGGAGACTGGCAGTGAAGATTCTTGTAGCAGTACTGGCACTTGGACTGGCTTTCTGGGGATATGCTTTCGTATACAGGGGTAAGACGGAACCTCCTGCAAAATATCCGGTAACCAACCAGGATGCTGCAGTGTATTCATTACGCGGACAGATACAGATGCTGTCGCAGCAGGAGGAGTTAAATACCTTTGCCTTTGAGGGCAGAAAAAAAGAAAAAGAGTACGGAACTTATATTATTCCCGGACTGAGATATACAAGAACATTCCTGAATGCAGAGGGTACAAAACAGGCGGTATGTACTTCCATGACTCCTCAGGGACTTGCAGTGACCGATGAGTATGTACTTGTAAGTGCCTATTGTCATACGGAAAAACATAACTCTGTTATTTATGTGATCAACAAAGAAACTCACAGATTTATCAAAGAGGTAGTCCTGCCAGGTCTGCCTCATGTAGGCGGACTTGCCTATGATCAGGAACATGATATGCTGTGGTATTCTTCAAATACCAATGGAATCGCACAGGCGATCAGCATTAAGATGGATGTGCTGCGTGACTATAATTATGCGGATAACCATATGCCTGTGCAGGTAAATCAGACATGTAGTCTTTATGGAATCGTGAGAGATTCTTTTATGACTTTCTATAAGGGGTGCCTGTATGTAGGATGTTTTAACAAATATACAGAGAGCACCATCGCGAGATATGCGGTGGATTCAAAAGGTGATCTGGTGAATACTTTTAATGAGGAACTTGGCATGATGTTTGAAATGGCGGTTCCGCTGGATTATTCTACAATATCAGAACAGGCACAGGGAATGGCTTTTTATAACGATAAGCTGTTGTTGTCTCATTCTTTTGGTATTCTGCCATCCAGGATTGTTTTTTATGAACAGTCGGATAAACGTCTGTATGTCAATGAAAATTCTGCAAGATCATACAGAATGCCTGAGATGATCGAGCAGATTGTTGTAGAGGGGGATGAACTTTACGTACTCTTTGAATCAGGAGCTTATGCGTACAGGGGGTATGCAGGAAATGTGGTAGACCGGGTTCTGAAGCTGAATCTGATAAAAATGGAAGAGTCTTATCAGGAAGAGTACTAAAATCGGTTTGTCCACATATATTAAGTGTAAAGAGGTGAGACATATAGAAGCGCAGCAGATTGAAAACCTGTTTGCCGGAAATATCCGGAATCTTTTAATGGATGCGAAGCTGGATTATGATAAATTATATGAGATACGCCTTCGTGTAGGGCGCCCGTTGTTTTTAACTTATGACGGAGGAGAGTGTTTTCTGCGAAAACCGGGCCAGGAACAGTATCTGGTGACAACGGAAGATCTGAAAGAAACACTGGAATATGTCACAGGATATTCTCTGTATGCTTATGAGGATGAGATCAGACAGGGATTTATCAGTGTTCAGGGTGGTCACAGAGTAGGTGTGACCGGAAAGGTAGTGCTGGATCGGGGCAGGATCATGGGAATGAAATATATTTCCTGCATCAATGTCCGTCTGGCACATGAGATTCAGGGATGTGCGGATAAGGTGATGTCTTATATCCGTACAGAGAAATGGGTTGCAAATACATTGATCATTTCACCGCCAAGGTGTGGAAAGACTACGCTGCTCAGAGATATTATCAGGCAGCTCAGTAATGGATGGGCAAATACTCAGGGTCTTACAATAGGTGTGGTGGACGAGAGAAGTGAGCTGGCAGGCTGTTATCAGGGAATTCCTCAGAATGATCTGGGAATGCGTACAGATGTGCTGGACTGCTGTCCGAAATCAGAAGGTATGCAGATGCTGGTACGTTCCATGTCACCGGATGTGGTTGCAGTGGACGAGTTAGGCTGTGAAGAGGATTTCAAGGCAGTTGACTCAGTAATCCACTGCGGATGTAAGCTGATTGCGACTGCACATGGAAGCTGTCTGGAGGATGTTCTGGATCAGCCATTCTTTTATAAGCTTATGGGCGAGAAAGTATTTGAACGTTATATTATCCTGGACAAAAATGATCAGGCAGGATGTCTGAAAGCTGTATTAGATGAAAATGGAAAAGTATGCTTAGAACAGTAGGATTGTGTGTAATTGTAATTTCCGGTGTCGGTTGCGGTTTTGCCATGAGCAATGAACTTGGCAGACGCAAAAAGATGATGGAAATGATCTTACGGATGATCATCCTCCTAAGAGGAGAAATACGTTATGGAAATAAATCTCTGTACGATGCCTTTACAGGTGCTTCCGGGAAACTGGAAGGGAAGTACAGAGAATTTTTTATACTTACGGCACAGAAAATGAAAGAAAAAACAGGGGATTCCTTTGGGACAATCTTCAGAGAATCGGCCGGAAAGTGTCTGGATCTGGATTGTCTTTCGCAGGAAGAGAGAGACAGATTTTATTCACTGGGAGATCAGCTTGGTTATCTTGGACTGGATATGCAGCTAAAACAGATGGATCTGATGGAAAAGGAAACAGAATATGCGATCAGGGAACTCAGAAAAGATTTTTGTGAAAAAAGAAAATTATACCGCAGTATGGGAATACTGGGCGGAATATTTGTGGCTGTGTTTTTTTGGTGAGCATGTATTTATAATCTGTTTCTTTACTGTGTAGATTACTGTTTTGCTATATCTGGCAGCAGAAGCCGGAAAGGAGAGACTGTGGAGGTAAGTCTTATTTTTAAAATCGCTGCAGTAGGGATTCTGGTTTCTGTTCTCTGCCAGATCCTGAAACACAGTGGAAGAGATGAACAGGCATTTCTGGTAAGCCTGGCGGGGCTTCTGATGGTGCTGTTCTGGATTGTTCCATATATTTATGAACTGTTTGAAAGTATTCAGCAGTTGTTTGTGCTGTGATTTCAAATCAACTGTTATGGCAGTTGACAGAACAGAAAGAGGTTTGAATGGCATGGATATTGTGAAAGTTTCAATCATGGGTATCTGCGGAATGATGCTTGGTTTTATTCTAAAAGAAACCAGACCGGAATTTGCTGCACTTGTGACCATGATGACGGGTTTTCTGATTCTTGGTCTTGCAGCAGGAAAAGTTTCTTATCTGTTTGAAACCATGAACAGGCTGAGAGAAAGCTTCCCCATAGACAGCAGTTATCTCACAGTTCTGGTTAAGATTATCGGGATTACATATATCGGACAGTTTTCATCTGCAATCTGCAAAGATGCCGGATATCAGATGATCGGAACACAGATCGACCTGTTCTGTAAACTGTCTGTGATGGTTCTGAGTATGCCGGTACTGCTGGCAATTCTGGATACGATTTCGGAGTTTATGATATGAGGCAGGATAAAGAGAGAAGTATCAGGGAACAGGCAGATCTGTGGAAAGGTTACTGGTGTATACTGGCATGTATACTTTTGGTAGGAAGAGTGTCATATCTTACATTCTTTCAGAATCATATAGTATCCGTATATGCCGCTGCGCAGACAGAACAGAAAGAAGATTCTTCAGTACAGATCCTGCAGGAGAATCTAATGGAAGAGATACAGATTGATGATGTGCAGAAAATGTTGGATGAGATTATGGATGACCATGTTTTTTCTGTCAGGGAAGCACTGATGAATATCATAAACGGGGAGGAGCCTGTTTCAAAAGAGACTGTACGGAGCTTTTTGTACAGTCTCTTTTTTTCGGATATAGAGAATGAAAAAGGATTAATACTGAAACTTTTACTTGTGATTTTTATTGCAGCGGTGCTGGCGGAGTTTGCTGATGTTTTCGGAAACGGACAGGCTGGCAGTATCAGCTTTTATATTGTCTATCTTGCGCTGTTTACAATGCTTATGGAGAATTTCTCAAGGCTTGGAAGTACGCTTACAAACTGGCTTCTTGGACTGACGGATTTCATGAAAGTTCTGTCTCCGGCTTATTTTATGACAGTGGCTGCATCAACCGGATCATCAACGGCTGCTGCATTTTATGAAGGGATTTTGCTGATGATCTGGGCGGTTCAGTGGCTTCTTGCAAATCTGTTTCTGCCTGCTGTAAACCTGAGTTTGCTTCTGAAAATGGTTAATTATTTGTCAAAAGAGGAGATGCTTACAAAAATGGCAGAACTTTTGGATGTAGCTGTAAACTGGGGGTTGAAAACTCTTCTGGGAGCTATTGTTGGTCTGCAGATTGTGCGGAATATGGTGAGCCCGGTGATGGATGCCATGAAGCGTTCTGCTGTTGGCAAGGCAGCGAGTGCGATTCCCGGCATTGGAAATGCAGTGACCGCTGTAACAGAATTAGTGCTGACCAGTGCAGTGATGGTGCGAAACAGTTTTGGCGCAGTAATCGTGATCCTTCTGTTGCTGATTGGAGCAGGACCGATTATCCATTATGGAAGTCTTTCTCTGGTTTATCGTTTTCTGGCTGCGATTGCACAGCCAATTTCTGACAAAAGAGTTGTGGGAGCCCTGAGTACAATGGGGGAGGGATGTGCAATGCTTTTAAAGCTTTTGCTGACAGCAGAAGTACTTTGCATGCTGACATTCCTGATAGTTGTAGTTTCTGTATCCTGATGAACTGACAGAAAGATTGCCGGAGGAAACATATGAAAGAAGAGCTGTATTTATGGATTCGGAATCTGGCAGTATTTTATATCTTTTTCACTGCGGTTCTGAATCTGATACCTGACCAGAAGTATGAGAAATATGTACGCTTTTTTATGGGCCTGCTGCTGATTTTTATGATGAGTACCCCGATATTTTCCATTCTTGGAAAAGGTTCGGAACTGACGGAAAGCTTTCTGGATAATTTTTCTGAAGAAAACAGAGAGAAAGAACTCCGGGAATTTCAGAATATTCAGAAAGTCTATCTGGAAAAAGGTTACGAACTGGAACTGGAACAGAAAATCCGGGAAACTCTGGAAAAAAGAGGCATAGAAGTATATAAGGTGAAAGTAAATATAGAAGGGGAGGAGACGCAGGCAAACCTTGTACTGAAGACAGAAATTTCTCAGGAGGAGAGAAAGGAGCTTAAAGATGCGCTGGTGGAAGAGTGGGGACTTAAAGAAAACAGAATTTGTATCCAGATTGTCCGAAATGAATCCGGCAAAATGGGGAATCCTGTTGCTCATCGGAGTACTTCTGGCAGTAGCGGCGATGCCTGTATCCAGTAAGCAGCAAAAGAAAAATACGGCAGGAGAGCAGAGTGAAGATATGCAAAAAAGTGTTCTGGAAGAGAAACTTGAAGCATTTCTTGAAAATACGGAAGGGGTGGGAAAGGTACAGGTTATCCTGATGACAGATGAGAAGAAAGACAGGCAGAGCTTCTATAATTCAGAAACCATACAGGTGACCGGTGTTCTGATTTCTGCGGAAGGTGGAGGAAATCCTGTAGTGGTCCAAAATATTCAGGAGGCGGTCATGGCATTATTTCAGGTGGATGCTCATAGAATTAGAATAATGAAAATGAAATGAGGAGATAAATGTGAAAAAAGTCATCGGAAAAAATCAGGTCATTATTACATCGCTGGCAATTCTGATTGCAGTGGCAGGATATCTGAACTTTGCGGATGTAGATCTTGGATTCAGGGATAAGGAGGCAAGTACGGACAGCAGCAGTATCCTTGAAGATGCAGGATATGATCTTACAGATGAAACTGCTCTTCTGGATGAAAATCAGGCAGATGGAGGTCTGACTGATAACAGTCTTACAGACAGTCAGGAAACGGATACTCCCGGGGAGGCTGTGTTTACGGGTTCTACAGGATTTGCCGCACAGGCAAAGATCAGCAGAGAACAGGTGCGCTCACAGAACAAGGCAGATCTGCAGGACATTATCAATAATGAAGAAATTGATGATGAAGAGAAGCAGGAGGCAATACATACGATGGTCTCGATGACAGACCTTTCAGAAAAAGAAGCGGCAGCAGAGCTTTTGCTGGAGGCGAAGGGCTTTAAGAATGTAGTTGTAAATCTTACCGGAGAAACTGCGGATGTTGTGATCCCTGAAGCAGAACTTTCTGATGCACAGAGAGCACAGATTGAAGATATTGTAAAAAGGAAAACAGGAATTGCGCCAGAAAATATTGTGATCACCCCACTGAAGGAGAGTGAAGATGCAGAAGATACAACACAGACAGATGAAACATCAGCAGATATTTCGTATGAGGAAGACAGCGAAACATCAGCACAGCCATATGAGGATACCGCAATCGATACAACTGATATTTATGACTGATATTTTGATATGAATATGCGAACATATATCTTGACAGAAAAGAGGTGCATATACTAGAATAGGAATGCTGTAAAAAAATAGAAAACGTAACTGATACCGGCTGTTGCCGGTGTTTTATGCAAACAATTATAAAAAAGCGCAAGAGGAGGCTGAACGTGTCTAAGTATACGAATGAAATAGAAAAAAGAAGAACATTTGCCATTATTTCCCATCCGGATGCAGGTAAAACTACACTGACTGAGAAATTCCTGCTGTATGGCGGAGCAATCAATCTTGCCGGAAGTGTTAAAGGTAAGGCAACAGCCCGCCATGCAGTGTCAGACTGGATGGAGATCGAAAAAGAGAGAGGTATTTCCGTTACTTCCTCTGTTCTGCAGTTTCATTATGATGGTTACTGCATTAATATTCTGGATACACCGGGACATCAGGATTTCTCGGAGGATACTTACCGTACACTGATGGCAGCAGATTCTGCAGTCATGGTAATCGACGGTTCCAAGGGTGTGGAGGCACAGACCAGAAAACTGTTCAAGGTCTGCGTAATGCGCCATATCCCGATTTTTACATTTATCAATAAGATGGACCGCGATGCAAACGACACATTTGACCTTCTTGATGAGATTGAGAAAGAACTTGGCATCGCAACCTGCCCGATCAACTGGCCAATCGGTTCCGGTAAGAAATTCCGCGGTGTTTATGACCGTGATACAGAGAAAATACTTACCTTTTCTGATACACAGAAAGGTACCAAAGAAGGTGTGATCGAGGAAATCCCGTTAAGTGACAGCCGGGCAGATGAGATTATGGATCCGGAGCAGAAAGCACAGCTTCTGGATGAGATTGAGCTTCTGGACGGCGCAAGTGCAGATTTTGACCAGGAGCTGGTAAGCAAAGGTAAGCTGACACCTGTATTCTTCGGATCTGCGCTGACAAACTTCGGTGTGGAAACATTTCTGGAACATTTCCTGAAGATGACAACATCACCGCTTCCGAGAGTGTCTGATATTGGGGAAATTGACCCCATGGATGATGATTTCTCAGCGTTTGTATTTAAAATCCAGGCAAACATGAACAAGGCACACAGAGACAGAATCGCATTTATGAGAATCTGTTCCGGTAAATTTGACGCTTCCCAGGAAGTATATCATGTGCAGGGTGATAAAAAGATGCGTCTGCTTCAGCCACAGCAGATGATGGCAGAATCCCGCCATGTGGTAGATGAGGCATATGCCGGAGATATTATCGGTGTTTTTGACCCGGGTATCTTTTCCATCGGAGATACAATCTGTGCACCCGGTAAAAAGTTTGCATTCGAAGGTATTCCTACATTTGCACCGGAACATTTTGCGAGAGTCCGTCAGATTGATACTATGAAGAGAAAACAGTTTGTTAAAGGTATCAATCAGATCGCGCAGGAAGGTGCTATTCAGATTTTTCAGGAGTTTAATACCGGTATGGAAGAAATTATTGTAGGTGTTGTAGGTGTCCTGCAGTTTGATGTTCTGAAATATCGTCTGGAAAATGAATATAATGTAGATATCCGTCTGGAAACACTTCCATATGAACATATTCGCTGGATTGCAAATAAAGAAGAAGTAAAAGTGGATAAGATCATTGGAACCTCTGATATGAAAAAAGTTACTGATCTTAAGGGAAATCCGCTGCTCCTCTTTGTAAATTCCTGGAGTGTGGGTATGACAGAGGACAGAAATCCTGGCTTAATATTAACGGAATTCAGTAAATAACCCTTTTCATTTATCTGTCGATTTGGTATAATGAACAAAGATTAAAGAATCCCTCAGGAGGTTTTCAGATGGCAGAGAAAAGAATAACATATAAAATACAGGATTTAGGAGGCATTGGTGAGGTCCAGATCGCAGATGAAGTGGTCGCTATCATTGCCGGACTTGCTGCTACGGAAGTAGACGGAGTTGCTTCCATGGCAGGCAATATCACAAACGAACTGGTAAGCAAACTTGGAATGAAGAATCTTTCCAGAGGTGTTAAGGTTACTGTACTCGAAGGAGTTGTAACAGTAGACCTGAACCTGAATATCGAATATGGTAAGAACATTCTTGAGACAAGTAAGAAAGTTCAGGAGAAAGTAAAATCATCCATAGAGAATATGACAGGTCTTGAGGTTGCAGATGTTAATATTCATATTGCCAGTGTAGATATGGAGAACGAAAAAGGAAAGTAACCCTTTCCTTTTTTGTGTACTTAAGAGATATTTAGAAAGGAAAGCTGTTTATACAGCAAAAATTATGCGAAGAAGAGAGCAGAGAGAACATATTTTTAAATTACTGTTCATGACAGAATTTAATTCAGAGGAAGAGATGAGTGAGCAGCTTTCACTTTATTTTGATACTCTGGAGGAACTTTCAGAGAAAGATCAGGAGTATATGAGCCGGAAATACCGCCATGTACTTGAAAAATTAGACGAGATCGATGCACTGTTAAATGAGACAAGCAATGGCTGGAAGACAAAGAGAATGAGCCGCGTTGACCTGACTGCCCTGCGTCTGGCAGTGTATGAACTGAAATATGACAAAGATGTACCTACAGGTGTAGCTATCAATGAGGCGGTAGAGCTTGCCAAACGTTTTGGCGGTGAGACTTCCGGTTCCTTTGTAAACGGTATCCTTGGCAAGATTGCCAACAGTGAAAGCGAAGAAAAATCAGAATGAAAAACACATATTCTGTAGGTCAGGTAAACCGTTATATCAAAAATATGTTTACCCAGGATTATTTACTGCAGAAGATTTATGTAAAAGGCGAGGTGTCCAATTGTAAATATCATACAAGCGGACACATCTATTTTTCCCTGAAAGATGAGACAGGAACATTGAATTGTGTGATGTTTGCCGGACACAGACGGGGACTTGCATTTGCCATGAAAAATGGCGATAAGGTGATCGTTGGCGGGAGTGTGGATGTATATGAACGCGACGGCCGCTATCAGATGTATGCAAAGGAGATTACCCTGGAAGGTGCAGGAGCTCTGTATGAGAGATATCTTGCATTGAAGCAGGAACTGGAAGATATGGGAATGTTTGCACAGGAGTACAAACAGCCCATTCCGAGATTTATCAGACGTCTGGGTGTGGTAACTGCACCGACAGGTGCGGCTGTTCAGGATATCCGCAATATTTCCTATCGAAGAAATCCCTATTTACAGATTATTTTATATCCGGCTCTTGTACAGGGGGCGGGTGCGGCAGAAAGTATTGTAAAAGGAATACAGATGCTTGATAAGACAGATGTGGATGTGATCATTGTGGGAAGAGGCGGTGGCTCTATTGAAGATCTCTGGGCGTTTAATGAAGAAATCGTGGCCAGAGCTATTTTTGAGTGCAGTACACCCATTATTTCCGCAGTAGGTCATGAAACGGATTTTACAATTGCTGATTTCGCTGCTGATCTGCGAGCTCCTACTCCTTCTGCTGCGGCAGAGCTTGCGGTGGATGATTACAGAAGTGTGATTGAAGCAGTAAGTATTTACAGGCAGCGGTTATATCGTGCAATGAGTGGTAAAATGGATCTGTACCGCAGCAGACTGGAGCATTTTCAGACAAAATTTGCTTATCTGAGTCCGGAGAACAGGCTGCGGGAGCAGAGACAGCGTCTGGCAGATCTGGAGAATGCTGTACAAAATGGAATGAACAGGAAACTTCAGGATGAGAGACACAGATTGTCTGTTTATCTGGAACGTTTTGCAGGACTTTCCCCTTTAAAGAAACTGAATCAGGGATATTCTTATGTGGCAGATAAATATAAAAAGACATTGACAAGTGTAGAACAGGTACAAAATGGGGATACCATTTATATATCTGTGACAGACGGTACGATAGAAGCAGATGTTACAGGTACGGTGAAGGAGGAGAGAATCTATGGTGAAGAAAGAAAACTGTGAGCAGTTACAGGAGGAAAAACCTCTGGAAGAGATGTTTGCAGAACTGGATCTGCTGGCTGAAAAACTGGAAAACAGAGACACATCGCTGGAGGACTCTTTTATACTGTACAGACAGGGCATGGAACTTTTGAAACTTTGCAGCGGGAAGCTAGATACAGTGGAGAAGAAAATGCTGCAGCTTAATGAGGATGGTACATTTAGTGAATTTTCAAGATGAATTAGCAAAGAGAACGGAAGAAACAGAGAAAGTGATCAGAAGCTTCCTGCCTGCAGAGGCGGGATTCGCCGGAACAATGGCTCAGGCTATGAATTACAGTATGCTGGCAGGAGGCAAGCGCCTTCGGCCAATGTTGATCCGGGAGACATATCGCCTGTTTGATGGTAAGGAAGAAGTTGTAAAACCGTTTATGGCAGGAATGGAGATGATCCATACTCATTCCCTGATCCATGACGATCTTCCTGCACTTGATGATGATGATTACAGGCGCGGCAGACTGACTACACATAAGGTATATGGGGAAGCCATGGGGGTGTTAAGCGGTGTTGCGCTGCTCAATTACGCATACGAAACCATGTTTCAGGCATTTGCCCTGACAAAAGAGCAGGATCGGGTAATCCATGCGTTGAGAGTGGTCTCACAGAAAACAGGCATTCATGGAATGCTTGGAGGACAAAGTGTTGATGTGGAAAATGACGGAAAGCCCCTTGAAAAAGAGATGCTTGACTATATTTACAGAAATAAGACGTCAGCATTGATCGAAGCCTCCATGATGACAGGCGCAATTCTTGCGGGAGCAAATGAGCAGGAAGTATCTGCAGTGGAGAAAGCTGCCGGAAATATAGGACTGGCTTTCCAGATTCAGGATGATATTCTGGATGTGACCAGCACTGCAGAAGAACTGGGAAAACCTGTACACAGTGATGAGAAGAATAATAAAGTTACTTATGTGACTCTTTTTGGAACAGAGAAGGCTGCTGAACAGGTGGAAGAACTCTCAGAAAAGGCAATCGATCTGCTGAAGAGTCTGAATAAAAATAACGAGTTTCTGTATTTGTTAATTGAAAAATTAATAAACCGCAGAAAATAAAGGAAGGATACAAATGATTCTGGAAAAGATTAAGAAACCCAATGATATCCATAAGATACCATTGGAAGATTTCGAGCCTCTGGCAGCGGAGATCAGGGACTTTTTAATCCGGTCAGTAAGTCGGACAGGCGGACATCTTGCTTCAAATCTGGGAGTAGTGGAACTGACTCTGGCTCTTCATAATGTGCTGGATTTTCCGGAAGACAAACTAATCTGGGATGTAGGACATCAGGCATATACACATAAGATTCTTACCGGAAGAAAAGATGAATTTAAGAATCTGCGACAGGAAGGTGGATTAAGCGGTTTTCCTAAGAGAAGTGAGAGCCCCTGTGATGCATATGATGCAGGACACAGTTCCAATTCAATTTCGGCAGGACTGGGATATGTGCATGCCAGAGATATTCTGGGACAGAAGCATCATGTGGTTTCTGTGATCGGAGATGGTGCTCTCACCGGAGGAATGGCGTATGAGGCATTAAATAATGCTGCAGAGTTAAAGACAAATTTTATTATTATCATAAATGACAATAATATGTCCATTTCCAGAAATGTAGGAGGCATGTCCACTTATCTGAGTGCACTGAGAACTGCAGAAGCTTATACAGGAATGAAGATGGGTGTGACAAAGGCACTGAAGAAGGTTCCGAAGGTAGGGACTGCTCTGGTAGATACTATGAGAAAAACCAAAAGCAGTGTCAAGCAGCTTTTTATTCCGGGAATGTTGTTTGAAAATATGGGGTTGACATATCTGGGACCTGTTGACGGTCATAATATGCGTCAGATGATGAAACTCTTTAATGAAGCAAAACGGGTAGAGGGACCGGTAGTTGTTCATGTCCTGACAAAGAAAGGCAGAGGATACGAACCTGCAAGTGCCCATCCGGACAGGTTTCATGGAACAGGTCCTTTTGATATTAAAACAGGCCGGGTACTTCAGAAGAAAACAGTGCCGGGTTATACAGATGTTTTTTCAAAAGCACTGGTCTCTCTTGGTGAGAAAAATAAAAAACTGACAGCTATTACCGCAGCCATGCCGGATGGAACCGGACTTGTGGAATTTTCCAGGAGATTTCCGGACAGATTTTTTGATGTGGGAATCGCAGAGGAACATGCGGTGAGTTTTGCGGCGGGTCTGGCTCTTGGCGGTCTGGTTCCTGTTGTTGCCATCTATTCATCTTTTCTGCAGCGTGCTATAGATCAGATCCTGCATGATGTATGTATGCAGAAGCTTCATGTGATTTTTGCTGTTGACAGGGCAGGGCTTGTAGGCGCAGACGGGGAGACGCATCAGGGCTGCTTTGATCTGTCTTATTTGTCCATGATGCCGAATATGACTGTTCTGGCACCGAAGAATGACAGAGAACTGGAAGAGATGCTTGCATTTGCGGTAAGCTTTGACGGACCGATTGCAATCCGCTATCCAAGAGGCAGTGCGCATCAGGGGCTTCAGGAATATCAGGCACCTGTGGAATATGGCAGAAGTGAGATTATCCGCAAAGGAAAAAAAATCGCTGTGCTGGGAGTGGGAAGTATGATCCCGTCCTGCATGGAAATCTGTAAAGGACTGAAAGATGACGGCTATGATCCTACTTTTGTAAATGCCAGATTTGTGAAACCACTGGATGTGGATCTCCTTGATGAACTGGCAAAGGATCACAGTCTGTTTGTGACAGTAGAAGAGAATGTGAAAAGTGGCGGATACGGAGAGCATGTGTCTGCTTATATGGAAGCCTGTCATCCGGAAATAAGAGTGTTGTCGGCAGCTGTCTGGGATCGTTTCGTACCCCAGGGAAATGTAGAAAGCCTGCGCAGCCGGATTGGACTTGGAGTGGAAGACATCAGACAGGCAATAGAAGATAGTGAGGAATTAAGAGAGCAATGAAGAAACGTTTGGATATGCTTATGATGGAACGCGCCCTTGCGCCATCCCGCGAGAAAGCAAAGGCATTCATCATGGCAGGCGATGTATATGTTGATGGTCAGAAAGAAGATAAGGCGGGAACCATGTTCCCGGAGACTGTAAAGATTGAGGTCAGAGGAAACACTCTTCCGTATGTAAGCCGCGGTGGGCTGAAACTTGAAAAAGCTATGAAAAACTTTGATGTCACATTGGATAGTAAGGTCTGTATGGATGTAGGTGCGTCCACCGGAGGGTTTACAGATTGTATGTTACAGAACGGGGCAGTAAAAGTTTATTCCATTGATGTAGGATATGGACAGCTTGACTGGAAGCTTCGTAACGATCCGCGTGTAGTCTGTATGGAGAAAACCAATATCCGCTATGTGGTACCGGAGGATTTGGGAGAACCGGCAGATTTTTCATCAATTGATGTGTCCTTTATTTCTCTTACAAAAGTACTGCTTCCTGTAAGAAATCTCCTTACAGATGAGGGTGAGATCGTATGTCTGATCAAGCCGCAGTTTGAGGCGGGGAGAGAGAAAGTCGGAAAGAAGGGAGTTGTAAGAGATCCTGCTGTTCATCAGGAAGTGATCGAAAAAGTACGCGATTATGCCATGAGTATTTTTATGGAGCCATGTCATCTTTCTTTTTCGCCAATTAAAGGACCGGAAGGAAATATCGAATATCTTCTTCATCTGAAAAAACATCCGGAAGGTACCGGGGTTACCGACAGTCTGAAGGTATCTGTAGAAGCTGTTGTGGCAGAGGCTCATGGACAGTTGGATTAAAAAGGCTGAGTCAGGAAGAAACTATGGACAGGTTTTATATTATTACAAACAGTGACAAGGATAAAAAACTTGAAATCACAGAAAAAATCGCAGATTATCTGAAAACACATCACAAAAACTGTGAAGTACAGCAGGCAGAAAGGAAACATGAGGGTTCTTTTCATTATACAGATCCTGATAAGGTTCCGGACGATACACAGTGTATTATTGTTCTGGGAGGAGATGGCACACTTCTTCAGGCAGCAAGGGATGTGGTGCATAAGGAAATTCCTCTTCTTGGAATCAATCTGGGAAATCTGGGTTTTCTTGCAGAAGTGAATCAGACCTCTCTGTACAGTGCTCTGGATCAGCTAATGGCGGATGATTACGAGGTAGAAGAACGCATGATGCTGGAAGGAAGGGTGTACCGCGGCAGAAAACTGATCGGACAGGATATTGCATTGAATGACATTGTGATCGGCAGAGACGGTCATCTCCGCGTGGTCCGGTTTAAGAATTATGTAAATGATGTTTATCTTAACTCTTATAATGCTGATGGAATTATTATTTCAACACCTACCGGATCTACCGGATATAGTCTGTCAGCGGGAGGACCTATTGTATCGCCCAATGCCGCCATGACGATCATGACTCCCATAGCACCACACACACTGAATACAAGAAGCATTATTTTTCCTGCGCAGGATGTGATTACTGTAGAGATAGGAAAAGGAAGACACTGTGACTGTGAAAAGGGAATCGCATCTTTTGACGGAGATACATTTATCCCCATGGTCACCGGTGACTGCATTCAGATCCGGCAGGCAGATGTAAAGACAAAGATTCTGAAGCTGAACCATTTAAGTTTTGTTGAGGTATTGCGCCGGAAGATGAGAGACAGCTGATCAGCAGGAGGAAATAAGGTGAAAGTTGCGAGACATGAGAAAATTATTGAACTGATTCATCAGTATGATATTGATACACAGGAAGAGCTGGCCTCCAGACTTAATGAGGCAGGATTTAAGGTGACACAGGCGACTGTATCCAGAGATATTCGTGCTCTCAAGCTGACAAAAGTGGCAGGAAAGGACGGAAAGTCCCGTTATGCAATTATTAATAATGAATCAGGAAGTCTTGGAGAAAAATATACAAGAGTACTGGAAGATACCCTGCTTTCTATTGATGTGGGACAGAATATCATTGTGATCAAAACCGTTTCTGGAATGGCCATGGGCGTGGCAGCAGCCCTGGATGCGTTGAAATGGCCGGAAATACTGGGATGTATTGCAGGTGATGACACTATTATGTGTGCTGCAAAGACTGCAGACATGGCACTGGGAGCAGCAGAGAAACTGAGAAGTTTTGTCAGATTGAATAAGTGATCCCACGAGTAACTGCTCAATACCTTTGCAGTTACGATCCTGAATTTTTAACATTACAAATGACTTGATTATGGAGGCAATAAATGTTAGCTCATCTGCATGTGAAAAATCTTGCACTGATAGAAGAAATAGAAGTAGAATTTGGTCCCGGACTGAATATCCTGACCGGTGAGACCGGAGCAGGTAAATCTATCCTTCTGGGGTCTATGCAGCTGATCCTGGGTGCAAAAACTTCTAAAAATATGATAAGGGAAAATGCATCCTATGCACTTGTGGAGCTGCTTTTTCAGGTAGAAAACGAGAAAGCGCTGGAGACACTGAAAGCACTGGATATCTGTCCGGAAGATGGACAGGTACTTCTGTCCAGAAAAATCATGGATGGAAGAAGCATCAACAAGATTAATGGAGAGACAAGTACTGTAGGTCAGATGAAGGCCGCTGCTGCATGCCTTTTGGATATCCATGGACAGCACGAGCATCAGTCACTTCTGTATCAGGATAAGCAGCTTGCAATCCTGGATGCATATGGAAAAGAAAAAATCCTTCCTGCAAAGGAGAAAGTATCTCTGGCATACAAAGAATACAGCAAATGCAAAACAGAACTTGGTTCTATGAATATGAATGAGGAGCAGAGGAATCGTGAGCTGGCTTTTCTGGAGTTTGAGATCAAAGAAATCGAGAAAGCAAATCTGCAGCCGGGAGAGGATGAGGAACTGGAAGCCCGGTACAGAAAAATGAGCAATGCAAAACTCATCGTTGACTCCCTGCAGCTTGTACATAATCTCACAGGCTATGAAAGCAAGGAAGGCGCCGGAGAGACTGTCGGAGAGGCATTAAAGGAATTCTCTCATGTAACACAGTATGATCCGGAGCTTACACCTCTTGCAGAGACACTTACTTCTGTAGACGGTCTTCTGAATGATTTTAACAGAGAATTATCCGCTTATCTGGACGAGCTGACCTTTGATGAAGGAGAGTTTTATGAGACAGAGAGAAGACTGGATTTGATCAATGGACTGAAGGCAAAATATGGACGTACCATTGAGGAAATTTTCACATATCGCAAACTTCAGGAAGAAAAACTGGAAAAATTACATAAATATGAAGAAAATTTACAGGAATTAAAGGAGCGTCTCAGAGAACTGGAAAATATTCTTGAGAAAAAGTCGGATGAATTAGCAGAAATCCGTAAAGAATACAGTAAACAGCTTGAGCAGAAGATTATTCAGGGATTGAAGGATTTAAATTTCCTGGATGTGAATTTTGCCATTGATTTCCGGAAAAAGAAAAACTACACAGATAATGGAACCGATGATATCCAGTATCTCATTTCTACAAATCCCGGAGAAACTCTGAAGCCACTGGGACAGATCGTATCCGGCGGTGAGTTGTCTCGAATCATGCTTGCATTAAAGGCAATCCTTGCAGACAGAGATGAGATTGAGACATTGATCTTCGATGAGATCGATACTGGTATCAGTGGAAGAACTGCACAGAAAGTCTCTGAAAAGATGGCAGTGATCGGACAGCATCATCAGGTACTCTGCATCACGCATCTGCCGCAGATTGCAGCTATGGCAGACAGTCATTTTGAAATTGAAAAACATCTGCAGGGAACTGAGACTATTACCCAGATCCATGTGCTTAAAGAACATGATTCCATCCGCGAACTGGCAAGACTGTTAGGTGGTGCAGAAATTACACCTGCAGTTCTTGAGAATGCGAAAGAGATGAAAGAATTGGCACAGAAACAAAAAAATACAAGATTTAAATAAAATAATTGACCACATACTAAGAGAGGATAATCTTTGTGACGGATTGTTCTCTCTTATTTTTGTACCTTTCGGGTTTACTGTGATGGGAAGTGTTTTATGGCAATTTCACAGTTACAGAATTTCATAAATACAGAATGAAAGGATGTGCATAATAATGAACAAAAGAAAATACAGACTTTTTGTCATCTGTTGTCTTGTGCTGGATCTGTTGGTGATGCTGATATCAGGTTACAGATATCTGGACAGAAAGATACCTGACGAAATTCAGATTTCCAGAGGCAAAAAAACAGAAGATGTCACAGAAGTTTTGTCAACACCGTTTGTTACATTTGAAGAAGCAGTTACTGTTTCGCAGGATGGAGGCTATATTCTGCCCTGTAAACTTTTGGGTTATATTCCATTTAAAGAAATAAAAGTAACACCTGCAGATGATCAGGAAATTTATGTCAGCGGAAGCACCATAGGAATTTATATGCAAACAGAAGGTGTTCTGGTGATCGACACCGGTGAAATTCAGAATCGGAATGGTGAGACAGAGGAGCCTGCGAGAAATATTATCAGACAGGGAGATTACATTATCTCATTTAACGGAGAAAAAATCTCTACAAAAAGAGAACTGATCGATGACATCTCAGAACTTGATGGCAGCGAAGTTACACTGGGGATAAGCCGCAAAGGAGAGAGTATTCCTGTATCTGTAACTCCTGTAAAAGACAAAAAAGGAGACTATAAACTTGGAATCTGGGTAAGAGATGATACGCAGGGGATAGGAACACTTACCTACGTAGATCAGAATGGTAATTATGGTGCCCTTGGCCATGGAATCAGTGATATAGACACTGCCCAGCTTCTGAATATCCGAAACGGAGCTTTGTATAAAGCCCGGATTCTTGCGATTAACAAAGGAAGTAAAGGCAATCCCGGCGAACTTGCAGGATACATCTGCTATGATGACAGAAATATTCTTGGAACTATCGAAGCAAACAGCAGAAACGGAATTTATGGTCAGTTCACAGGGATTGCAGATGATGCGATCACTTTAAAGAAAATGCCGGCTGCGTATAAGCAGGAAGTGAAGATTGGAACAGCCACAATTCTCTGCAGTACAGATGGCGAGGTAAAAGAATATGATGCAGAGATCAGAAAAATAGATTTGAATCATGAAGATACCAACAAAAGTTTTGTGATAAAGGTGACAGATAAAGAACTTCTGGAAGCTACAGGAGGGATTGTACAAGGGCTCAGCGGAAGCCCGGTTATCCAGAATGGAAAAATCATTGGTGCGGTAACTCATGTATTTGTTCAGGATGCTTCCAGCGGATATGGAATCTTTATTGAAAATATGCTGAAAAATACAGAAAGACTCTTTTAATGGATGATCAGGATTATGAAACAAAAATCTGATTATTGTCGAAATATATCAGATGCCTGTGAAAAATGAAAATAAAGAAAAAAGAATCACCAAAGCTGTCGACATAAAATAGGACAAATTTCTCTCTGTGTCTTGATTTTTCCGTAAGCATTCCTCTATAATATGTGATGAACCGAAAAAGAAAAGAGATTTATTGAAAAATGGGGGAGGAGTGAAATTTATGGAAAAATTAAATGTGGCAATTGCAGATGATAATGAGAAAATGGTGGAAGTACTTGGTCAGATAATAGAAGAAGACAAAGATCTGGAACTTGTGGGAAAAGCGCATAACGGAGAAGAAATCTGTAATATTATACGTGAAAAGGAACCGGACGTTGTGGTTCTGGATATTATTATGCCGAAAATGGACGGACTGGCAGTAATGGAGAAATTTGCCAATGACAAAAGTCTCAAAAAGATCCCATCATTTATCGTAGTTTCGGCAGTCGGTCAGGAACGTATTACAGAAAATGCATTTAACTTAGGGGCAGATTATTATATCCTGAAGCCTTTCGATAATCAGATGCTGCTTAATCGTATCAAACATGTGCGCAGAGCCGGCGAGAGAAGAATACGTCAGATCGGGCGGCAGCCTGAAAGGACAGAAGACAATCCGGTACCTGTGAGAAATCTGGAAACAGACGTGACAAATATCATTCATGAGATTGGAGTGCCTGCACATATTAAAGGATATCAGTATCTGCGTGACGCCATCATCCTGTCAGTTAATGATATGGAGATGCTCAATTCCATTACCAAGATACTGTATCCTACGATTGCAAAGAAACATCAGACAACAGCCAGCAGAGTGGAACGGGCTATCAGACACGCCATTGAAGTTGCCTGGAGCAGAGGAAAAATGGACACAATAGATGAATTATTCGGTTACACAGTCAGTACAGGAAAAGGAAAACCCACAAATTCAGAATTTATTGCTCTGATTGCAGATAAAATCAGACTGGAATATAAAAATCGCTCTTTCCAATAGTCATAGTTTGGAGTATAATTATTCAATAAAGGCTACCAAGGAGGGTTTTTCGCATGAAAAATATTTTATTTGCAACATCTGAAGCTGTACCATTTATCAAAACAGGAGGTCTGGCAGATGTAGCTGGCTCATTGCCGAAATATTTTGATAAACGATATTTTGATATTCGTGTGATCTTACCGAAATATGCCTGTATGAAACAGGAATGGAAAGATAAAATGAACTATATCACACATTTCTATATGGATCTTGGATATAAGAACTGCTATGTAGGAATCATGCACATGGAGTACGAAGGAATTCAGTTTTATTTTATTGACAATGAATACTATTTCAGCGGACCCAAACCGTATGATGGAGGAACATGGGATCTGGAGAAATTTGCATTCTTCTCCAAAGCTGTACTGTCAGTTCTTCCGGTTATCGGATTCAGACCGGATATTATACACTGTCATGACTGGCAGACCGGACTTGTTCCCGTATATCTGCACGACAGCTTCCAGCAGAATGAATTTTTCTGGAATATCAAGACGATTATGACAATACATAACCTTAAATTCCAGGGTGTATGGGATGTACAGACAATCAAGAATATCACAGGACTGTCCGATTATTATTTTACAGCAGACAAACTGGAAGCATATAAAGATGCCAACTATCTGAAGGGCGGTATTGTGTTTGCAGATGCAGTCACTACTGTAAGCAATACTTATGCAGAGGAAATCAAGACACCGTTCTATGGAGAAAAACTGGACGGTCTGATGTGTGCGCGTGCAAACAGCCTGCGTGGAATTGTAAATGGTATTGATTACAATGAATTCAATCCTGAAACAGATCCATATATCACAAAGACTTATAATGCAACAACTTTCAGAAAAGAGAAAGTTAAGAACAAACTTCAGCTGCAGAGAGATCTTGGATTGCAGGAAGATCCGAAGACGATGATGATAGGTATTGTATCACGACTGACAGATCAGAAAGGGTTTGATCTGATCGCATATGTGATGGATGAGCTTTGCCAGGATGCTATCCAGCTTGTAATTCTTGGAACCGGTGATGAACGTTATGAGAATATGTTCCGTCACTTTGACTGGAAATATCATGGAAAGGTATCTGCTCAGATCTATTATGATGAGAAAATGTCTCACCGTATCTATGCATCAGCAGATGCGTTCCTGATGCCGTCCTTATTTGAGCCATGTGGTTTGAGTCAGCTGATGAGTCTCCGTTACGGAACACTTCCGATCGTCAGAGAAACAGGTGGACTGAAGGATACGGTCGTACCTTATAATGAATATGAGGGAACCGGAAACGGATTTTCTTTCAGAAACTACAATGCGCATGAGATGCTTGCAACAGTGCGCAATGCGGAAAGAATCTATTATGATAAGAAACGTGAATGGAATAAAATGGTTGATCGTGCTATGGCAGCTGATTTCTCATGGGGTAATTCCGCACGTCAGTATGAAGAAATGTACAACTGGCTGATTGGTGATAAATAGAAACAGAGAGAAATATTAAAAACTACGAAAGAGCAGGGAATGTAAAAAAAGCACATTTCCTGCTTTTACTGTTATGTTGTTACTGTTTACACACCATTATCCCGCGAGGTGTTTTGGCATGAATATGCCAAAATCCCGAGACATACAAGCCAAAATTCTATTGCCGCAGGCAATCTGGAATGAATTTTGGCAACGTTACTGAGAACGGAGTGAACAGTAACCAGTAACATGAAAAGGTTATTCAGGAAGAATAAAAAGCTTGACATTTGACAGGAAGTATAATACTATAATGAATAGAAAAACGAACATAAGTTCTTAAAGGGCTGAAGGAGATTAAAATAAATGATAAATGAAGAAAAGCAGAAAGCACTGGAAGCAGCGCTTGGACAGATTGAGAAACATTACGGGAAAGGATCAGTCATGAAACTCGGGGAATCCGGAGCAAATATGCAGGTGGAGACAGTCCCTACCGGATCTTTAAGTCTTGATATTGCACTTGGAGTAGGCGGTGTTCCCAAGGGACGTATCATCGAGATTTACGGACCGGAATCCAGTGGTAAGACAACCGTTGCACTTCACATGGTTGCGGAAGTGCAGAAACGAGGCGGGATTGCCGGATTTATTGATGCAGAACATGCTCTGGATCCTGTCTATGCAAAGAATATCGGTGTAGATATCGATAACCTGTACATATCACAACCGGACAATGGAGAACAGGCACTTGAGATCACAGAGACGATGGTGCGTTCCGGAGCTGTGGATATTGTGATCGTTGACTCGGTTGCCGCACTTGTACCGAAGGCGGAGATTGATGGAGATATGGGTGACAGCCATGTAGGTCTTCAGGCCAGATTGATGTCACAGGCTCTCCGTAAACTTACAGCAGTGATCAGTAAATCTAATTGTGTAGTTATCTTTATCAATCAGCTGCGTGAGAAGGTTGGAGTTATGTTTGGAAACCCTGAGACAACGACAGGTGGGCGTGCTCTGAAGTTTTATTCATCTATCCGCATGGATGTCCGCAGAGTAGAGACATTGAAACAGGGCGGTGAGATGGTGGGAAACCACACCAGAATCAAAGTTGTGAAGAATAAGGTGGCTCCGCCGTTTAAACAGGCAGAATTTGATATTATGTTCGGAACCGGCATTTCCAAAGAGGGAGATATTCTTGATCTGGCAGCGGAGTGCGGAATTGTAAATAAGAGCGGTGCATGGTACGCATATAACGGAGATAAGATCGGACAGGGACGTGAAAATGCGAAGATTTTCCTGAAAGAGCATACAGATATCTGTGATGAGATTGAGAAGCAAGTCAGAATCCATTATCATCTTCTTCCGGATGAAGAAGGACAGGCCAAAGAGCCGGTGCCGGCAACAGGTGATGCACCGGATGCTTCTGAGGAGTGATCATGGGGAATTCATCCGGAGATCTGAGAGAATTTCTCAGGAATGCAGAGGCTTTAAAGAGACAGACTGTACAGAAACAACAGAAAAATTTAGCGGAAGAACCTGAAGAATACAGAGACGCAAGGCGTAAAGCCATGCGTCTCTTAGAACATATGGATCGGACGGAGAAGGGATTGAGAGAGAAATTGCGCCAGGCGGGATTTACCAGTCAGGCGGTTGATCATGCTCTGACATATGTTGAAGCCTATGGATATATAGATGATGAACGATATGCCAGAACTTATATTGCATACAGAATGGATACAAAGAGCCGGCAGAAGATCATCCGGGAACTTATGGGAAAGGGAATAGACAGGAAAACAGCGATAAATGCATGGGAGGAAGAGGCTGCCTTAAATATGCCTGATGAAAAAGAAATCCTCTATCGAACCATAGAAAAGAAATATCCGCCGGATACTGAGCTGGATGAGAAAAAAATGCGTCGGCTCTATGGTTATCTTGTGAGAAGAGGTTTTGGATATTCAGACATTGCAGATACTCTTGAGAATATGAATATCAGACTTGTACATACATATTCGGATGAATCATAGTATACTCCATTGTATGTATATTGCAAAATATATTACTGAGAACAGAACGAACAGTAATTAAATATAGGAAAAATATTCAAACAATTATCCTGAAAAACTTGACATAAGTATGAAAAAAAGATAAACTTGTATTGTTGTATTTGTACAATGAAAACTAAATAAGGAGGTGCTCCTGTGACAACAACAATTATTGTTGCAATTGTCGCTGTGGTAGTCGCGCTACTTATTGCAGTTCCTGTTACTTGCAAAGTCGCTGTGAACAATAAAATCCAGAAGGATGCCGAGATTGTTGGGACAGCAGAAGACAAAGCAAGAAGCATCATAGATGAAGCTCTGAAAACAGCTGAGACTAAAAAAAGAGAAGCTTTATTGGAAGTGAAGGAAGAATCTCTCCGTACAAAAAATGAACTGGAGAAAGAAACCAAGGAACGAAGAAACGAACTGCAGAAATATGAAAATCGTGTATTAGCAAAAGAATCCGCGGTTGACAAGAAAGCAGATGCAGTTGAGAAGCGTGAAGCGGAATGCACAGCGAGAGCAGCTGAGGTGCAGAAAAAAGAAAAACGGGTAGAAGAACTTGAGCAAAAAGGAGTACAGGAACTGGAACGAGTTTCAGGTCTGACCTCCGAACAGGCAAAAGAAGAATTACTCAGATCCGTTGAAGATGATGTAAAAGTGGATGTAGCCAGACTTTACAGGGAATTGGAAAGCAGGGCAAAGGAAGAAGCTGGTAAGAAGGCTAAGGAATATGTTGTCAATGCCATCCAGAAATGTGCAGTTGACCATGTAGCTGAAACTACCATTTCGGTTGTTCAGCTTCCGAGCGATGAGATGAAGGGAAGGATTATTGGTCGTGAAGGCCGTAATATCCGTACTCTTGAGACACTTACAGGTGTGGATCTTATTATTGATGATACACCGGAAGCAGTTGTGTTATCTGCTTTTGATCCGATCCGTCGTGAAGTTGCACGTGTAGCTCTTGAGAAACTGATCGTAGATGGACGTATCCATCCGGCCAGAATCGAAGAGATGGTTGAGAAAGCCCAGAGAGAAGTAGAAGCGCAGATTCGCGAAGATGGTGAGAATGCAGCTATGGACGTTGGAGTTCATGGTATTCATCCTGAATTACTGAAACTTCTTGGACGTATGAAGTTCCGTTCAAGTTATGGACAGAATGCTTTAAGACATTCTATTGAGGTAGCTCAGTTATCCGGAATGCTGGCCGGTGAGGTTGGCGTAGATGTCCGTATGGCTAAGAGAGCAGGTCTTCTTCATGATATTGGTAAATCAATTGACCATGAAGTAGAAGGATCTCATATTCAGATTGGTGTGGATCTCTGTAAGAAGTATAAGGAATCCCAGATTGTTATCAATACGGTCGCATCTCATCATGGTGACTGTGAGCCGGAATCTCTGATCGCATGTATTGTACAGGCTGCAGATGCTATTTCAGCGGCAAGACCTGGTGCAAGAAGAGAAACTCTGGAAACTTATACCAATCGTCTGAAACAACTGGAGGATATTACGAACCAGTTTAAAGGTGTTGATAAATCTTTTGCCATTCAGGCGGGAAGAGAAATACGTGTAATGGTAGTGCCGGAGCATGTTAATGATGCAGATATGGTTCTCCTTGCGCGCGATATTGCGAAACAGATTGAAGCAGAACTTGAATATCCCGGTCAGATTAAAGTCAACGTGATACGTGAAAGCAGAGCGATTGACTATGCGAAATAATATGATTGTTCATTTTATGGACTATCGTGGACAGTTCTTTGCAGATATAAACTGTGCAGATTGTATTTATACAGTCTGTGCAGTTTTTTTGTTATGTTATAGGAAATTACTCCGTAATGTTCCTATAACATAAAAAAGCCCTCCAGACACGATTCTTTCTTGTAAAGACAGGAATACTTCCTGGAATTTCTCAGTAAACTGGTACAGGGTGATAGAATGAAGAAAAACAGAACGGGAACCAAAAAATTTCCTGCGCTTATTTTATTTCTTCTTGGATTTCTGGCCGGAAATCTGATACCGAATATAATCTGGAAGGCAAAATGGCAGCAGAAAACATGGGCATCGGTATATTTTCTGAGTACATTTGCAGGAAAAAATACAGGCAATATTGAATATCTGAAAGAAATATTAAAATACAGAGGTGTTTTTTATCTGTTGAATATAATCTGTGGATTTTCGGTTTTTGGTGCGCCGCTTGCTGTTATAACGCTTCTGGGATCAGGATTGTATGCAGGTATGATAATGACTGTTTCTATACTGGAATTTGGATTTGCAGGCGGGGTGATCGGAATGGGACTTTTGCTGCCGCAATATTTATTTTACATTCCGGTCTGGCTTTATTCTATGGAACAGGAATGGAAGATATCATCAGAAATATGGAGAAACAGAGGTCTGATTTCCGGAGAAGTCAGTATTTATCTTAAAAAAATGTGCATTGCAGCAGTAGGATATTTTTTGGGAATACTTATCGAATGCTATGTGAACCCTCTGATCATTGACATTATTCTAAAATATATAAAAATTTTTTAATGACATATTTACTATATTTAGTATTGGTTGTCATAAAATCTCCGACATATGGTATTTGATGCTGAAAAAGCTTGAAATACAAGGATTTTTCTCGAAAAAAAGGTTTGATTTTATGTAAAATAAACAGTATAATACATATACATTTTATCGGAGAGAGTACGATTTTCTGCTGATAAACTGCGAAGAGGATTAATTTTCGTCTGATCGCAGGAGCTACAGGCAGCGGATATTTTGATTAAAAGGAAACGGGAATATGGACATAGAAATAAGGGAATTTATTACATATCTGCATAATACAAAAAAAACATCGGCAAATACAGAAATCTCATACCAGAGAGATCTGAAAAAAATGGCGGAGTTTCTGAAGGAACGGGGAATCAGAAATTATAAAGATGTAAAAGAACTTGAGCTTGAAGGGTATATCAGTTACATGGAACGTGAGAAGTTTGCGTCATCTTCCATTTCCAGAAGCGTTGCTTCTATGAGAGCATTTTTTCAGTATCTGTGGAAGGAAGGCGTGATCGCAGAAGATCCGGCAGATAACCTGAAACCTCCGAAGGTTGAGAAAAGGGCACCTGAGATACTTACCATAGAAGAAGTGGATAAATTACTTCAGCAGCCGAAATTGGATACCCCTAAAGGGATAAGAGATTCAGCAATGCTGGAATTGCTGTATGCAACAGGTATGAGAGTCAGTGAGATGCTTCATCTTCAGATTTTTGATGTCAATCTCCAGTTTGGATATGTGGTCTGTAATGAGAATGGAAAAGAGAGGATTATCCCTATTGGTATTCCATGCAAGAAGGCAATGGAACGGTATCTGCAAACAGCCAGAACTGTTTTTGTGAAAGATGAGAAAGAAACAGCATTATTTACAAATTGTTCAGGGAAAGCGATGAGCCGTCAGGGATTCTGGAAAGTATTAAAGGGATATGCGGATGATGCCGGTATCAAAAGGGATATTGCCCCGCATACATTGAGACATTCTTTTGCTGTGCATATGCTGCAGAATGGTGCGGATATACGAAGCGTTCAGGAAATGCTGGGACATTCCGATATTTCCACTACGCAGGTTTATCTGGGCATGAATATGAATAAAATGCGTGATGTGTATATGAAAACACATCCACGTCATTAAGAACTTATTATTTATGAGGATTGCTATAATGTCAAATGAAAAAGCTTCTATAGTCTGTTTTGAACAGTTTATAGAAGCTTTTTTAACTGAATCAAGTAAGTCCCCTGCTTTAATTGCGAAGAGCAATAAGCAGTGGGTGGCTGAATAGTTTTTTTCTGTAATGTCATAATATGTACTATTTACAGATAATGTAATTACAGCGATCCATCTGATCAGAGAGTATGGAATGTTGTTTATAAACAATAACGGATCAACACATCTCAGCAATTGTATACAGAAGACGTTCGGATTCTTCCCATCCAAGACATGGATCGGTAATAGATTTTCCGTAAATATGATCACATCCGATCTTCTGATTTCCCGGTTCAATATAACTCTCGATCATAAGCCCTTTTACCAGAGTATGAAGTTCCGGGTCTACCTGGCGGCTGTGGAGAACCTCTTTTGCAATACGAACCTGCTGGTCATATTGTTTATTAGAATTAGAGTGGTTGGTATCAACAATAACAGCCGGATTTTTAAGGTTTTTCTCCTGATATTTCTCCCAGAGAAGACGAAGATCCTCGTAATGATAGTTCGGGATTGCCTCCCCATGTTTATTTACGGCACCGCGGAGAATTGTATGAGCTAGTTCATTACCTGTTGTTTCTACTTCCCAGCTTCTGTAGATAAAACGATGTCCGCCCTGAGCTGCTACAACGGAATTGAGCATGACTGCAAGATCGCCGCTGGTTGGATTTTTCATACCTGCAGGAACTTCCATGCCGCTGACGGTAAGACGATGCTGCTGGTCTTCCACAGAACGTGCACCTACTGCCACATAAGAAAGCAGGTCAGAAAGGTAACGGTAATTTTCCGGATAAAGCATCTCATCTGCACAGGTCATACCACTGGTCCGGATTGCATGGATATGCATTTTACGGATTGCTACAAGCCCTGCAAGAAGATTTGGCTGTTTCTCGGGATCCGGCTGGTGAACCATACCTTTATAGCCTTCTCCTGTTGTTCTTGGTTTGTTTGTATAAACACGTGGAACAATCAGAACCTTGTCAGCTATTTTCTCCTGAACATTGCGTAATCTGGTAAGATAGTCCAGAACAGCATCTTCATTATCTGCTGAACAAGGACCGATGATTGCAAGGAATTTATCGGACTTTCCGGTAAAAACATCACGCAGTTCTTTATCTCTTGCATCTTTAACAGCCTGAATTTCAGCATCAATGGGATACTGATTACGGATTTCTTCAGGGGTTGGTAATTTTTTGATAAAATCGAATCCCATAGTAATATCTCCTTTGTGTCTATTTGTCTTGCTTTTTTCGGAATTTATTATAAACCATTCCTATCTGAATGTCGATAGCCAAAATATTTTCGGATGACTTTCTGCGATCATATCAAGCGTTACTGTTCACTTCGTTCTCAGTAACGTAGCCAAAATTCATTCCAGATTGCCTGCGGCAATGGAATTTTGGCATATCCATGCCAAAACACCTCGCGGGATAGTGGAGTGTGAATAGTAACTATCAAGTCTCTTAATCAATATGCATTATTTACGGGGATTGCTATAGTTGTTTTGCAGTATTTGTAAACTGTGCAGGATGCTGAGTGCCAGTTCGCTGCAGAGAATCCCGTACAGATATCCCCGGATTCCCAGAACAGGGATTGCAAACAGCACGAAACTGATCCGGATGCAGACGCTGATCACACTGTGCAGCAGGCAGATGCCGGATTTTCCAAGGCCGTTGAGTACGCTGGTGAGAGTGGTGTTCAGGTACAGAAAAGGACAGATATACGACATGGTATGGATATAGATTCCGGCTGTCTGACTGTGAAACAGAAAATTTCCAAGAAATTCTCCAAGAAACAGAAAAAAAACCAAGCAGGATCCGCCTAGCAGCAGACAGTATCGGAAAATCCTGCCGATCACATATTGGATTCGCTTTTGATACCCCAGAGTCTGCAGCTGGGTAATGGCGGGAATCAGCATGGCAGCAGCCGAGTTTGTAAGCGTAGCGGGGAAAAGAATAAGCGGAAGTGCCATCCCTGTAAAGATTCCGTAAACACTCAGGGAATCTTTGGGAGTAAGTCCTGACATTTGCAGCCTTGCAGGTATAAGAATCACTTCAATACTTCCCAGAAGGGTGAGCAGTATTTTATTCATGGTAAGAGGAACGGAAATATGGAGCAATTTTCTGAGAACAGAAAGCGGTCTTCTGATATTCCGGATATTATAATGTGTTACCTTAAAATGCATACTGACTGCGAAAAGAGAAATAAAAGATGAGGCTATTTCCCCGATAAGATTTCCGCCGACTGCAATTGCCGGAGTGATGTTTCGCCCTTGCGATGCACAAATCAGATAAAGAATATAGCATCCGCCTGTGCGGAAAAGCTGTTCCAGAAGCTGGACTCCTGCGGGAAATCCGGCCTGTTTTCTTCCTAAATAATAGCTGCTGATACAGGTATGAAGTGTACTCAACGGAATACTCAGAGAAAGAATCCGTATCAGACCGGAGGTCTGTGACTCTTTCAGAATCTGTACTGCCCAGAAATCCGCATAGCTGTAAAGAAACCAGGAGAATACCAGGGAGAAAACAACAGAAAATACAGTTCCCACGACAAAATAATCTGAGATATGACGACTGGGATTTTTGGAAACTTTTTCTGCGGCAGTGAGGCGGGAGATTGCAGTCTGGATACCGGAAGCGCAGATGGACATGATCAGAATCTGCAGTGGAAGTATAAGCTGAAAGATACCAAGCCCATGTGCACCAATAGTGTGTGACAGGAATATTCTGTAAAAGAACCCCATAAGTCTGCTTAACAAACCGGCAAATGTAAGAAGTAAAGTTCCTTTGATAAAAAGTTTTTTTGACATAATGAAAAATCCAGACCTTTTCATGCGCAGCAGGTGTGAATATCCGCTTGACTAAAAAACAGTAACCTGCCGAAACGCCTTTACAGCAATATATGAACAAAACAGCCTTGACAGAACGGTTTGTTTCTGGTAAAGTAATCATGAAATCCGAGGGAAACACTGGGAATTAAAAAACGAGGTGAGAAAATGAAACTCTCAACAAGAGCCCGTTATGGCTTGAAAGCATTGATAGATCTTGGTTTGCACAGTGCGAATGAAGCGATATCTTTACAGAGTATTGCGGAGAGACAGGATATTTCCACAAGCTACCTCGAACAGCTTATGGCCATGCTTAAGAAGGCCGGTCTTGTAAAGAGCAGCAGAGGGGCTTACGGCGGATACCAGCTTGGCAAGCCGGCAGATGAGATCTCGGTCGGTGAAGTCCTGCGTGTGCTGGAAGGCAGCCTGGAAGCAGCAGCCTGTCCCGGGATTGAGAATGACGGAACCTGCCATGGCAGTGATGTATGTGTGGCAAAGCTCGTCTGGAAGAGAATCAATGACAGTATTACAAGCGCTGTCGATACCCTGATGCTTGGTCAGCTGATCGAGGAAAGCAGAAGAGTACATGAAGAAAAAATGGAAAGTCAGGGCATGGAAGAAAATGTACCGGACATACTTAAATAAAACAGGAGGACAAGAAAATGGGAAAAATGATTTATCTGGACAATGCAGCAACAACTAAAACAGCACCGGAGGTTGTCCAGGCAATGCTGCCATATTTTTCAGAATATTATGGCAACCCGTCCAGTATTTATGATTTTGCAGGCAAGAGCAAAGAGGCAATCACCAAAGGAAGAGAGCAGATCGCAGAAGTTCTTGGAGCAAAGAAAGAAGAAATTTATTTCACAGCAGGTGGTTCCGAGTCTGATAACTGGGCTTTGAAGGCTACCTTTGAGGCATATAAAGCAAAAGGAAACCACATCATCACAACAAAGATCGAGCATCATGCAATTCTCCATACCTGTGAATATCTGGAGAAACGCGGCGCAAAGATCACATATGTAGATGTAGACGAGAACGGTATTGTAAAACTGGATGAACTTGAGAAAGCAATCACACCGGAAACAATCCTGATTTCTGTAATGTTTGCAAACAACGAGATTGGTTCTATCCAGCCGATCAAGGAAATCGGACGTATCGCAAAAGAGCATGGAGTGCTTTTCCACACAGATGCTGTTCAGGCATTCTGTCAGGTTCCGATCAATGTGGATGAATGCAATATTGATATGTTAAGCTCCAGCGGACATAAGATCAATGGACCAAAAGGAATCGGTTTCCTCTACATTCGTAAGGGCGTAAAAATCCGTTCCTTTGTACATGGCGGTGCACAGGAACGTAAACGTCGTGCAGGTACAGAGAATGTGCCGGGAATCGTTGGATACGGTGTAGCAGCAGCACGTGCAAATGCATCCATGAAAGAACGTACTGACAAAGAAATCGCTATCAGAGATCATTTGATCCACAGAATTGAGACAGAGATTCCTTATGTAAAAGTAAACGGTGACCGTATAAAACGTCTTCCGAATAACGTAAATGTCAGCTTCCAGTTTGTTGAGGGCGAATCTCTCCTGCTGATGCTGGATAATTATGGAATCTGTGCATCCAGCGGATCTGCCTGTACATCAGGTTCTCTTGATCCGTCCCATGTACTTCTTGCAATCGGACTCCCGCACGAGATTGCACATGGTTCTCTGCGTATGACACTCAGCGAAGAGACAACAATGGAAGATGTAGATTTCGTAGTGGACAGATTGAAAGAAATTGTAGCGCACTTAAGAAGCATGTCTCCATTATATGAAGATTTCATGAAAAAACAGAATAAATAACAAAACAGAAGATAATTGTTTATATTTTTGCAGTTACAACAGAAATAATATTAAAAGAAAGTCAGGATAACAGGAGGAAACACAAATGGCTTACAGTGAAAAAGTAATGGATCATTTTCAGCATCCGCGTAATGTAGGAGAAATAGAGAACGCAAGTGGCGTAGGTACAGTGGGAAATGCAAAATGCGGTGATATCATGAGAATTTTTCTTGATATCGATGATGAAACACATATCATCAAAGACTGCAAATTCAAAACATTCGGATGTGGTGCGGCAGTTGCAACCAGCAGCATGGCAACAGAGATGGTAATGGGAAAAACCATCGAAGAAGCTATGGAAGTTACAAATAAGGCAGTTATGGAAGCCCTGGACGGACTTCCGCCTGTAAAAGTACACTGCTCCCTGCTTGCAGAGGAAGCAATCCATGCGGCTCTGTGGGATTATGCACAGAAGCATCATATTGAGATTAAAGGTCTTAAGAAACCAAAGTCTGATATTCACGAAGGCGAAGAAGCAGAGGAAGAAGAATATTGATTATAGCAAAAAATCTGAATCTGTTTGTAATCTGAAATCGTTATTTATAAAGAAGGGGCGGGTGATACTCATCATCTGCCCTGTGCTTTATATTATGGCATTATATGATACCAGGGACAAAAGATATTTTGTGAAGCAGTTCCCGCAATTTTTATTATATGATGCTGCTATAAATATTTTCTGCAGGAGGTAGAAATGACAGGACTTACAAATGAACAGGTGCAGGAGAGGATTGCAGAAGGAAAAGTTAATGTCAACGAGAACCCGAATACCAGAACATACAAGCAGATCATTTTGGAAAACACGCTTACATTTTTTAACTTTTTAAATATTGCATTGCTTGTTCTGGTGCTTTTTGTGAGATCTTATAAGAACTCCATGTTTATGGGAATCATTCTGATCAATACAGTGATAGGTATTATTCAGGAAATCAGAGCAAAGAAGACGATTGACAAACTTGCAATCCTTACAGAGAGTAAAACAGTAGTTTTGCGTGAGGGGAAGAAATGGAGTATTTCCACAGAGAAACTGGTTCTGGATGATCTGATCTTTCTGAAAACAGGAGATCAGGTTCCGGCTGACGTAAAGGTACTGGAGGGAACTGTAGAAGTAAACGAGTCTCTACTCACCGGTGAGTCGGACAATCTGTCCAAAAGCCAGGGAGACGAACTTTTTTCAGGAAGCTTTGTGACATCAGGGGAAGCTTGCTGTCAGGTAATCCATGTTGGAAAAGATAATTATGCATCGCAGATCACAAGTGAAGCAAAGGAATTTAAACGTCATAATTCGGAACTTCGCAATTCTCTGAATGCGATTTTGAAGGTGATCAGTATCATTATCGTGCCTCTTGGTGCCATGTTGTTTTACAAGCAATATATGATCGTAGGAGATACACTGAAGGATTCTGTGGTAAATATGGTTGCCGCAGTACTTGGAATGATCCCGGAAGGCCTGGTACTTCTGACAAGTGTGGCACTGACATTGGGTTCTATGGTTCTTGCTACAAAGAAGACACTTGTGCAGGAGCTTTACTGTATTGAAACGCTAGCGAGAGTTGACACGCTCTGTCTGGATAAGACAGGTACGATCACAGAAGGTACCATGAAGGTTGAAGATGTGCAGTTGTATGATACAGCACAGACAACTGTTGTACAACATACAGCAAAATTTGATCCGGAAACAGGGGAGCCTGTTCAGAATGTGTCAGCATTAAAACCGGAGGTTACGGTATCAGCAGAGAAGGAAAACGGACAGATACAGGAAACAGTAAATTCAGAAACGGTATCTCAGGAAGAAAGACAGAAGCTTCAGGAAATTGACCACATTATGGGAAATATGATGTCAGTTCTTCATGATCAGAATGCAACAGCAGATGCGCTGAGAAAGCGCTTTCCTTCAAGAAATGACCTGAAACTGATCCATGCCATTCCTTTCTCCTCAGACAGGAAATACAGTGGTGCTGTTTTTGAAGGAAGAGGAACTTATCTGATGGGAGCTGCACAATTCCTTTTTCCGGAAGGAAATGAAGAACTTCTGGAACATTGCAGCAGTTACGCACAGGAGGGATACCGTATCCTTGTTCTGGCTCACAGTGAACAGGAGACAAAAGGAACGGAACGCCCGACAGGACTTGAACCGTTGGGACTGTTTCTCATCACTGACGTGATACGTGAGGAAGCACCGGATACTCTGGCTTTTTTTGACAGCCAGGGAGTTGACCTTAAAGTTATCTCAGGAGATGATCCTGTGACTGTCTCTGCGATTGCAAAGAAAGCAGGACTGAAAAATGCCAATCATTATATCGATGCAACAACAATCAAAACTTCGGAAGAAATGCAGCGTGCAGTTGCAGAGTGCAGTGTATTCGGGCGTGTAACACCACAGCAGAAGAAACAGATGGTACAGGCTCTTCAGTCACAGAAGCATACAGTTGCGATGACCGGTGACGGTGTAAATGACGTACTTGCACTCAAGGAAGCAGACTGCAGTATTGCCATGGCAGCAGGAAGCGATGCAGCTAAAAATATTGCAAATGTCGTTCTTCTTGATTCTAATTTCGGGGCAATGCCTCATATTGTAAATCAGGGCCGTCGTGTTGTAAACAATATCAGAAGTGCGGCATCCATGTTTCTGATCAAAACAATTTTTTCTGTTTTACTGTCATTAATCACAATTTTCTTTGGAGATGCATATCCCTTTGAACCAATCCAGATGTCACTGATCAGTGCCTGTGCAGTGGGAATTCCTACATTTCTTCTGACGCAGGAAAATAATTACAATAAGATTGACCATACATTTCTGAGGCACGTATTTATGAATGCATTTCCTGCGGCAGTAACCATTACAGGATGTGTATTTACGATCATGCTGGTCTGTCAGGATGTATACCATTCCAACGTCATGCTTAATACAGCCTGTGTTCTGGTTACGGGGTGGAACTATATGTCTGCACTGCGTACAGTTTATTCGCCGCTGAACACATACAGAAAAGTGATCATTTATGGAATGCAGTTTGCATTTTTTATAAGTGCGGTTGTATTGCAGGATTTGCTGACACTGGGTTTTCTGGAATTTGGAATGATCATTCTGGTATTTGTACTGATGACATTCTCTCCAATCCTGATCGAAACTATTACAGAATGGATCAGGAGGATTTATGAAAAGTCACTGGACAGAGAAGATGAAAATAAAGGATTTTTTGCAAGATTTTTGGAAAGAGTCCAGAAGTAAAAAACGAGGACAATCTGTAAAATATGCAGACTGTCCTCGTTTGCATTATGCGGTCTGCGCTATGCAGATTAATGGTTTATTTCTTTCTGCACAGCCAGAAGCATCCAAATGCAGGGATCATAACACCTTTAGCTTCCATTTCATGTCCTGAGATAAGATCAGTGTATATGCCGTCATCTTCGTTGATCCATGCAACCTTATCCTGATCGCTGAAGTTATAGATTCCGATGAATTTCTCCTCTGCATTTTCGCGTACGATTGCAAGGATAGAAGAATCCCAGGTATCGATTGTGCGAAGATCAGCTGTTGTATCAAAAACGCTGTGTGAACTTCTGATATGTTCCAGATGATCCAGTGCGTGGAAAAGTTTTCCCTGTACTGTATCTGCGATATTTCTGTTTGGAGCAAGTGACCAGTTGAATTCTCCTCTGTGAAGATAGCGGGAATCAACTGCCTTGTCAGGATCATCTTTATAAGAATAGTCGTTTACCTGACCAATCTCATCTCCGCTGTAGATTACAGGGATACCTGACTGGGAAAGCATAAATGCATGAAGTGTGATGTCATAGCGCACACTTCTGTCAACACCAGCTACGTTTCCTTCAAAACCATATTTCTCAATGCCGCACAGAGATGCGGTAGTACCGCAAAGTCTTGCATCACCCAGACGCGGGTCATCATTGTAAAGTTCACCGCGGCCAAATGTATCCGGATATTTGCCTGTAAAGAAATCATTCAGGAATTTCTTATGAGAAACCTCATCGATTGAGAAATTCTTCAGGAAATCATAATCCAGTCCCCAGCCAATATCATCGTGGCAACGCAGATAATTCTGGAAGATGTACTCTTTTGGAAGAGATCCCAGAATATCTAGCTGTCTGCGGAGCAGAGATACATCTTTGGTTGCAACTGTGTGCCAGGTGCTTGCCATAGTAGTAACGTTATACAGGATATGGCATTCCGGCTTTTCAAGTGTACCGAAATATGGAACAACTTTTTCAGGAGCCATGACAACCTCTCCGAGAAGAAGGACTCCCGGGCACACGATCTCGCAGATCATACGCATCATACGTACGATTGTGTGAACCTGTGGCAGGTTGCGGCAGTTTGTTCCAAGCTGCTTCCAGATATAAGGAACTGCATCGAGACGTACGATGTCAACACCCTGGTTTGCCAGATATAACATATTGTAGACCATTTCGTTAAACACAACAGGATTTCTGTAGTTTAAATCCCACTGGTATGGATAGAAAGTAGTCATGACATGCTTGTGAAGGTCATCCAGCCATGTAAAGTTGCCCGGTGCGGTAGTTGGGAATACCTGTGGACAGGTCTTCTCATAGAGAGCAGGAACATCGTAGGTATCAAAGAAGAAATAACGGTCCTGGTATTCTTTTTCACCTGCGCGAGCCCGTTTTGCCCACTCATGCTCTTCGGAAGTATGGTTCATAACGAAATCAAGGCAGATGTTGATGCCGCGTTCATGGCATTTGGAGGTAAGCTCTGAAAAGTCCTCCATAGTACCAAGCTCAGGCTGCACTGTGCGGAAGTCAGCTACTGCGTAACCACCGTCACTTTTTCCTTTCGGAGATGCGAGCAGGGGCATCAGATGAAGATAATTGACATTGCATTCTTCCACATAATCCAGATGTTCTTCCAGACCTTTTAAAGTATGTGCAAAATTGTTTACATACATCATCATGCCTACAAGATCATTGCGTTTATACCAGTCCGGATCAGCCTCACGCTTTTTATCAGATGCCTTTAATGCTGAATTTCTGCTGTTATAGAAAGCTTCCATATTAGAAGTAAGATCATGCAGATAGGTCATGACATCATCACGATCCTGATATAATTCGCAATATAACCATTTCAGCTCATCATAATGTTTCTGAAAACGTTCATTATATAAAGTAAGATCAACAGGAACGTCCAGTTTAACAGGTTCCACTTTGGAAGTCTCGACCTTAACAGGTTCTACTTTAGAAGTCTCGACCTTAACAGGTTCTACTTTAGAAGTCTCGACCTTAACAGGTTCTACTTTGGAAGTCTCGACCTTAACAGGTTCCACTTTGGAAGTTTCGACCTTAACAGGTTCTACTTTAGAAGTTTCAACTCTGACAGGCTCAGTTTTGGAAGTAGTCACTTGTAAAATTTCTGATTCCTGCTTTCTGACTGTTGATGAAGAACGTTTCTTCTGGAGTCTTTTTTTAGCCATAATATTCCTCCCTGGTTTATGAAAAATACAGTAACCGGGCAGTGTCGGGACATATAAAACATAAATATGGAGACACCGGACAGTTACGAATATATACAGAAAGCTGCAATTTCCATATCTGCTGTCAGTTTTTTATCATGATCAGCTATGATGCAGACCAGAGAAACAGTATTTGGAGCAGTTTGGAAATTGGGCTTCTGAAATCATATGTAATATTATATTATAGGAACTGCCATATAGGCAAGTACTGACACGTTTTACAGAGAAATAAATTCCGGTTTACGGTCTTTGAAGATTGTATAGTAACGAAAACCACAGGCTTCCAGTACACTGGCAGCTTTATCAAATGCACAGGCGATTTTATCCGGAGTATGCGCATCTGCTCCGATGGTGATGATCTCTCCGCCAAGTTCTCTATAGCGCCTTATTACGGCGGTACATGGATTGGGTTCTCCAAGACCATAATGATATCCGCCTGTATTAAGTTCGATGCCTTTTCCCATGGAAATCAGTTTCTTCAGAATCTCATCCAGAATATCTTTATACCGTCCGTAAGAATATTCCCGGTTCTTGTTAGGACCATAACGGACAACATAATCAATATGTCCGTAAACATCAAATCCGTCATATGCGGAAATGTTTTCAAGAATGGATTCAAAATATTCCATATAACATAAAAATTCCTTACGTCCTTCAAAAAATTCCGGGTAATAAGGATCATACCCATGGACAAGATGGGATGAACCGATAACGAAATCAAAAGGTGTCTGAGAGAGAAGTGAGTCAAAATATTCTCCCAGATGCATCTGCAGTCCCAGTTCAATTCCGAAACGTACCTGAATTTTATCCTTATATATATCTGAAAGTTCAGCCAGTTTTTCTTTGTAAGCCGGAATATTCAGAGAAAAATCCAGATTGTCCGGAGTAACAGGGTAATCCGGATCCAGATGTTCCGTAAAAGTAATTCCCTGTAGTCCCGTTTCAACAGCGCGATGGATCATAACTTCCATAGGCGTATCCGAGTCAGCAGAAAAAGAAGAGTGCATATGACAATCCCACAATATTTGTCTGTCCATAATTTCAGTCCTTTCTTCTGTAAAAACAGTACTGTTATATTTGCGTGTGATATATTATAAATGAATACTGTGTCCTCTTAAATGGATATATCTGCACCTGAAATATCACAATTACAGGCCCGGATCAGTGTATTCATAAAGCACTGTATACACAGTATAACATATAATTTACATTTTTTACTTAATTTTTATCTGTTTTTTGGAAAATGGTCTTGAATTTTTGTTTAGAATTATGTACAATACATTACAGGTTGATGATTCTTTAACAAACAAAGGATTACCATAATTAACCACTTAATTCATAGGAGGAATTTTATCATGGCAGTAAAAGTTGCAATTAATGGTTTTGGACGTATTGGACGTCTTGCATTCCGTCAGATGTTTGGAGCAGAAGGATTTGAAATCGTAGCAATCAACGATTTAACATCTCCTAAAATGCTTGCTCACTTATTAAAATATGATTCAACACAGGGAAAATATGCTCTTGCAGATACAGTAACAGCAGGAGAAGATTCCATCACAGTTGACGGAAAAGAAATCAAAATTTACGCAAAAGCTAACGCTGCTGAACTTCCATGGGGAGAAATCGGTGTAGACGTAGTTCTTGAGTGTACAGGATTCTATACATCCAAAGACAAAGCTCAGGCTCATATCGATGCAGGTGCTAAACACGTTATCATTTCCGCTCCGGCTGGAAACGATCTTAAGACAATCGTTTACAATGTAAACCATGAAACTCTTACAAAAGAAGATCACATCATCTCCGCAGCTTCCTGTACAACAAACTGCTTAGCTCCAATGGCTAAAGCATTAAATGATCTTGCTGCAATCAAATCCGGTATCATGTGCACAATCCACGCTTACACAGGCGATCAGATGACACTTGACGGACCACAGAGAAAAGGTGATTTAAGAAGATCTCGTGCAGCTGCAGTTAACATCGTTCCTAACAGCACAGGTGCTGCTAAAGCTATCGGTCTTGTTATTCCGGAACTGAACGGTAAACTTATCGGATCTGCTCAGCGTGTTCCTACCCCAACAGGTTCTACAACAATCTTAACAGCAGTTGTTGAAGGAAACGTAACAAAAGAACAGATCAACGCAGCTATGAAAGCAGCTTCTAATGAATCCTTCGGATACAACGAAGATGAAATCGTATCCAGCGATATCGTTGGTATGAGATTTGGTTCTCTGTTCGATGCTACTCAGACAATGGTTCTTCCACTTGAGAATGGCACAACAGAAGTACAGGTAGTTTCCTGGTATGACAACGAGAACTCCTACACAAGCCAGATGGTTCGTACAATCAAACACTTTGGTAAATTACTGAACGCTTAATTTTCAGTAAGTGTAAAGGAATAGACTCCAACGAAGGGTCCGGTCTGATTTGGACCGGACCTTTTTCGCGTGGTCTGGAATGACAGCAGGAAATCAATAAGTTACTGTTTACAGATATGCAGTAACTGTTAAAGAATATTATTAAGGAGGCACCACAAATGCTGAATAAAAAATCTGTTGATGATATCAACGTAAAAGGCAAAAAAGTTCTTGTAAGATGTGACTTCAATGTTCCGCTTCAGGATGGAAAAATTACAGATGAGAACCGTCTGGTTGCAGCTCTTCCTACAATTAAGAAGCTGATCGCTGATGGTGGAAAAGTTATTCTCTGCTCCCACCTTGGAAAACCGAAGGGAGAACCGAAACCGGAATTATCTCTTGCGCCGGTTGCCAAACGTCTTTCCGAGTTATTAGGACAGGAAGTTAAATTTGCAGCAGATCCTGAAGTAGTAGGACCAAACGCGAAAGCAGCAGTAGCTGAGATGAAAGACGGAGATGTTATCTTACTTGAGAACACACGTTATCGCGCAGAAGAAACAAAGAACGGAGACGAATTCAGCAAAGAACTTGCTTCTCTTTGTGATGTATTTGTTAATGATGCATTTGGTACAGCTCACAGAGCACACTGCTCTAATGTTGGTGTGACCAAATATGTTGATACAGCAGTTGTTGGTTACTTAATGCAGAAGGAAATCGATTTCCTTGGAAATGCAGTGAACAATCCTGAGAGACCGTTTGTTGCTATCCTTGGCGGAGCTAAGGTTTCCAGCAAGATTTCTGTAATCAATAACCTTCTTGATAAAGTAGATACTCTTATCATTGGTGGTGGTATGTCTTACACATTCTCCAAAGCTATGGGCGGACATATCGGTGTGTCTCTCTGTGAGGATGACTATCTTCAGTATGCATTAGACATGATGAAGAAAGCAGAAGAAAAAGGCGTAAAACTTCTTCTTCCTGTAGATAACAGAATTGGTGACAGCTTCTCCAATGACTGCAATATTCAGGTTGTAAAACGTGGCGAGATTCCGGACGGATGGGAAGGAATGGATATCGGACCGGAAACAGAGAAGCTTTTTGCTGATGCTGTAAAAGATGCTAAGACAGTTGTATGGAACGGACCGATGGGCTGCTTCGAAATGCCAAACTTCGCTCATGGTACAGAAGCTGTTGCAAAAGCACTTGCTGAAACAGATGCCACAACTATTATCGGTGGTGGTGATTCTGCAGCTGCAGTTAACATCCTTGGTTATGGCGACAAGATGACACACATCTCCACAGGTGGCGGTGCATCTCTTGAATTCCTGGAAGGAAAAGAACTCCCGGGTGTTGCAGCAGCAAACGATAAATAAGAATATAATAACATCCCACAGGGATACTAAGGAGATAAATCATCATGGCAAGAAAGAAAATTATCGCTGGTAACTGGAAAATGAACATGACACCAAGCGAAGCCGTTAAATTAGTAGAAACATTAAAACCATTAGTAGTTAACGATGAAGTAGACGTAGTATTCTGCGTACCTGCAATCGATATCATCCCGGTTGTAGAAGCTGCTAAGGGAACAAACATCCAGGTTGGTGCTGAGAACATGTACTTTGAAGAGAAAGGTGCATACACAGGAGAAATCTCCCCTGCAATGCTCGTAGATGCCGGAGTTAAATATGTTGTTCTTGGACATTCCGAAAGAAGAGAATACTTCGGAGAAACAAACGAAGATGTTAACAAGAAAGTTCTCAAAGCTTTCGAACATGGAATTACACCTATCATGTGCTGTGGTGAAACTCTTACTCAGAGAGAACAGGGCGTGACAATGGATTTCATCCGTCAGCAGGTTAAAGTTGGATTCCAGGGTGTTACAGCAGATCAGGCTAAGACAGCAGTTATCGCTTACGAGCCAATCTGGGCAATCGGAACAGGTAAAACAGCTACAACTGAGCAGGCTCAGGAAGTATGCGCAGGTATTCGTGCATGCATCGCTGAAATCTATGATGAAGCAACAGCAGAAGCAATCCGTATCCAGTATGGCGGATCTGTAAATCCCGCAACAGCACCTGACTTATTCGTTCAGAACGATATCGATGGCGGCCTTGTAGGTGGTGCTTCTCTGAAAGCTGATTTCGGAAAGATCGTAAACTACAAATAAGAATAAAAAACTGATTATAAGCAGATAATCTTTGTGTCCAAACGAGAAATAATATAATGCCCCTGAATACAGGAAAATTGGTAATTTTACTGATTGGATTGTATTCAGGGGATTGTTATAGTTGAAGCAGGTAAGTTACCTGCTTTAATTGCTGTTGCGAATATTTGTTTGGCTATGTCAGACACATAGTATCTTATGAAATTAATATGTATAAAGAAAAAGACAGCTTCATTACTGAAACTGTCTTTTTTATCTGGTGTAAAAATCTGCTGTAAGCTGTTTCTTTTGTACTTTGGGTAAATCTCTTTTGCACGAAAGGAATGCCTCGATACTTTTGTATTTTGACTATTTATCAGGTGTATTTAGTTCATGTATTTTATCTTTTGTATTTTGGAGTATTTCTGAGTTTTTATCCTTGGTGATATAAATTTTTTTCTCTTTGGCAATTCGATGATTTTCTCTTTTGTATGTACAAACTATATCATATTTTTCTACATTCGTCTACAAGTTTCAACAGAAATCAGTCAAAAACATTTCGACAGAATCCCTGCTTTTTCGACATTCGGAGAGGAAATTGACAGATAAATAAAGATTGTCTGATTGCGGGAATCCATTTTCGCTGATATAATGTAAAAAATGTGTAATTATAGAAAGCAGGTTAATATTTTATGGAAGAAAAAGTAACAAAATGTAGTGTATCAAAGAAATGCGGAAGCTGCCAGTATCAGGGTGTTCCTTATAAAGAACAGCTTGTTGCCAAGCAGAAAAGGATGAAGAAGCTTCTTGGAAAGTTTGCAAATGTAAAACCAATCATTGGAATGGATGATCCCTTTTATTATAGAAATAAAGTTCATGCAGTATTTGACAGGGATAAAAAAGGTAATATTATCTGTGGAACCTACGAAGCGAAAACACATAAGGTTGTTCCGATAGAAGAGTGCATGATCGAGGATAAGATCAGTCAGGAAATCATCCGTACAATTCGGGATATGCTGAAATCTTTTAGAATCAAAACATATGATGAGGACACAGGATATGGACTTTTGCGCCATGTGCTGGTGAGAAGAGGGTTTTCCACAGATGAGATCATGGTGGTTCTTGTGATTGGTTCCCCGATCTTTCCTTCAAAAAATAATTTTGTGAAAGCTCTGAGAAAGAAATACCCACAGATTACAACAGTTGTGCTTAACGTCAATGATAAGAAGACCAGTATGGTACTGGGTGAGCGTGATATCGTCATTTATGGAAAAGGATATATCCGGGATACGCTCTGCGGATGTACATTCCGCATTTCTCCGCAGTCTTTTTATCAGGTAAATCCTGTACAGACAGAAATTTTGTATAAGACAGCAATTGAATATGCGGGGCTTGGACGAAAAGAAACAGTGATAGATGCATACTGCGGAATAGGAACAATCGGACTTGTAGCCGCAAAGCGGGCAAAGAATGTCATTGGTGTGGAATTAAATCCGGATGCAGTCCGCGATGCCAGAATCAATGCAAAGGAAAATAAGATTACAAATGCACGTTTCTATCAGGGAGATGCAGGAGAATTTATGGAAAACATGGCAGAAAACGGAGAACATGCAGATGTTGTGTTTATGGATCCGCCACGTACCGGCAGTGATAAAAAGTTTATGTCCTCTGTTATCAAACTGAATCCATCAAGAATCGTATATATCTCCTGTGGACCGGAAACACTGGCAAGAGATCTGGAGTATTTGACAAAACATGGCTATGATGTGAGAAAAATACAGCCGGTAGATATGTTCAGTTTTACAGACCATTGTGAAAATATTTGTCTTTTGACGAAAAAATTTGAGAAATAGACGAAAAATCAAAACGAATACAAATACTAAAAGAATATAAATACCAAAAGAAAAGGAAGGTTTCATGGAAATAAGAAAAGCATCAGTGCAGGATCTTGAGCAGATCATGCAAGTTTATGATAAAGCCCGCAAATTTATGAGAGAAAATGGCAATGCAGAACAGTGGGGTGAAGATTACCCCTCAGCAGAACTGATAGAGCATGATATTGATAAAATGTATCTGTGCATGTCAGAAGGGCGGATTGCCTGTGTTTTCTATTATGCGGCGGAAGAAGATGAAGATTATAAAGAAATTAATGGAAAATGGCTGAATGAAGAACCCTATGGAGTAGTTCACAGGGTAGCGTCCACAGGAATAGTAAGAGGAGCCGCATCATTCTGTCTGGACTGGGCCTATGCTCAGACACAGAATCTCCGTATGGATACATACAGCGATAACATCCCCATGCAGAAACTTCTGGAAAAATGCGGATTTCAGTACTGCGGTTCATTTGAACGTCTGGGAATGGATAAATGGATGGCATACCAGAAAATATAATAAACAAGTCCCTATCTGTTTCAACTGTAAGAGACAGATGGGGACTTTAAGGTTATTGATTGCTGTAGTTAGAGGTATCCATCAGAAGAAATCCGGTCTTTTACAGATTCTCAACAATCTGGCGTGCTACATATACACCGCTTGCAGAAGCATGGGACAGGGAATGGGTTACACCGCTTCCGTCTCCAATGATATACAGGCCTTTGTATCTGCTTTCCAGATTTTCATCAATATCAACTTCCATATTATAGAACTTAACCTCCACACCATAGAGGAGGGTGTCGTCATTAGCTGTCCCGGGAGCGATTTTATCCAGAGCATAAATCATTTCAATGATTCCGTCAAGGATACGTTTCGGGAGAACAAGACTCAGATCACCGGGAGTAGCTGCGAGAGTAGGTCGTACCATACCTTCTTCGATACGTGCAACCGTACTCCTTCTTCCGCGCACCAGATCGCCGAAACGCTGTACGATCACTCCGCCGCCCAGCATATTGGAAAGACGGGCAATGCTTTCGCCATATCCATTACTGTCTTTAAATGGCTCGGAGAAATGTTTAGCTACCAACAGTGCGAAGTTTGTATTTTCTGTCTGTTTGGACGGATCTTCATAGCTGTGGCCATTTGCTGTGACAATGCCGTTTGTATTTTCGTTTACAACGATGCCATAAGGATTCATACAGAAAGTCCTCACATTATCTTCGAATTTTTCTGTTCTGTAGACAATCTTACTCTCATACAGTTCGTCTGTCAGGTGTGAGAAGATAACAGCAGGAAGTTCTACACGTACACCCAGGTCTACACGGTTTGATTTGGTGGGGATATCAAGTTCTTTACAGACCTGTTCCATCCATTTGCTTCCGCTTCTGCCTACGGATACGATACATTTACTACAGTCAATGGTATCATTCTTTGTGATGATACGGTATCTGTCTTCAAGTACTTCCAGACGTTCTACAGGAGTGTTGAAATGAAAATCAACATGCTCTTTTAATTTTGCATATAAGTTCTCAAGAACCACATAGTTAATGTCTGTTCCCAGATGACGTACGGAAGCATCCAGAAGCTTTAATTTGTTCTGCATACAAAGTTTTTTGAATTTGGTTCCGGCTGTAGAATACATTTTTGTGTCCTGTCCGCCGTAGGCAACATTGATCTCATCTACGTAACGCATCAGGTCAAGAGCGTCCTTCTTTCCAATATGTTCATAAAGTGTTCCTCCGAAATCATTTGTGATATTGTATTTGCCGTCAGAGAAAGCACCGGCACCGCCAAAGCCGCTCATAATGGCACAGGTTTTACATTTGATACAGGTTTTTACTTTGTCACCATCAATTGGGCAATGTCTTTTGCTGAGAGGATTTCCAGCCTCAAAAACAGCAATCTTTAAATCGTTATTTTGCTTCATCAGTTCATAGGCAGAGAAAATGCCGCCAGGTCCTGCGCCGATGATCACTACATCATATTTCATATATACTACGATCCTTTCAGGTAAAAATATTTTGTAAATCTGCAGCAAGTCTCCTGAACGCACTATTTAACTGATAAATTGTGAAGCGGATGATATTATGCGCCTGAAGAGAATGCCATAGATAAGTCTGCGTTACTGAGAACGAAGGAGACAGTAATAAGTATATCATAAATAAATGAAAAAATCTTATGTTTTTGTGAATGGACTTTGTGGGATATTTTGCCCGGATGAGGGCGCCGTAGTGGGCTACGGCAACTGAATTCGGGTGAAATATCCCGCAAAGTGGGGCGTGCAGATTGCGGGAATGATTTTTCAGACACGCTCTAACATCATGAGAAAGATAAAAAAGAACAAATAGTTCTATAAAAGGACACAACTACATCATATTGATACTGAACCAGAAAAAATTATTTTTCCTCAGGTTCAGCATTATCCGGAATGTGTTCTACAATATCACCGAAATCGCAGTCAAGGATTGAACATAAGATATCAAGACTGCGGATTTCCACATTTTCATTATGACGGAGTTTATCCAGAAAAGAAGTGCTTATGCCATAGTGAGTGTACAGGGCATACTGGCTGATTTTCCGCTCCTTCATAGTCTTCCATAATTTTCTATAGCTTATCATATGTAATAACCGTCCGATTTGTTCTTGATTCATATTTATTATCGGGTTAAAATAGGTCTTGTAACAGTGTCGTTATAAAGACACTATTGAGAAGGAAAGTGATATAATGAAGACGATCAGAAAGATAATAGAAGGTGTGGCCGCAGCCTGCATATCAGCGGCAATGTATTACTGTTTCCTGAGTGGAGTTCCTGCCAGGGGAACAGAGAGAACGGTTTATATGATTCTGGATGGAATATTCTGTATTTTTGCCTGGGTGGCAGGAGTGGGGATATTATGGTATGTGAGATGGCTTCGCAGACGGAACAAAGAACTGGAAAATATGATAAAGATTTTGCTTAAAAATGCAGACAAACTTGACAAATAGGAAATTCTGCCATACTATAAAAACCAACGAAAACGAAAGGGGAATCCTGCAAAATGAATGAAAATGTCATCAAAGCCGCACTGTTAGGATTTGGAACAGTAGGAACAGGTGTATATAAGGTACTGAAGAATCAGGAAAAGGAAATGTCGGCCAAGATTGGCTGTAAAGTTGAGATAAAGAAAATCCTTGTGAGAAATATAGAAAAGGCAGCAGCGAAGATAGAAGACGCCTCTTTGCTCACCAGCCAGTGGGATGAGATTATAAATGATCCGGAGATTGAGATTGTGATTGAACTGATGGGTGGGATTAATCCTGCAAAAGAGTATATCCTTTCTGCATTAAAAGCCGGTAAGCATGTAGTCTCTGCAAACAAGGATCTGATCGCAGTACATGGTCATGAACTTCTGGATGCGGCACATGAGAGTAAAGTGGATTTTCTGTTTGAAGCAGCAGTAGCAGGTGGTATTCCGATCATCAGACCATTGAAACAGTGTCTGGCAGGAAATCACATGACAGAAGTTATGGGTATTGTAAACGGAACCACAAACTTTATTCTGACAAAGATGACTCAGGAAGGTATGGAGTTTAAGGATGCCCTGGCACTTGCAACAGAACTTGGATATGCGGAGGCTGATCCGACTGCTGATATCGAAGGTCTGGATGCAGGACGTAAGGTAGCGATCCTTGCATCTGTGGCATTTAACTCACGTGTGGTATTTAACGATGTATATACAGAGGGAATTGCCAAGATCACATCAAAAGATATTCATTATGCGAAAGAAATGGGACGTGATATCAAGCTTCTGGGTGTTGCAAGAAACGAAGCAGACGGAATTGAAGCATATGTGTGCCCGATGCTGATTCCCAGTTCCCATCCGCTTGCAACTGTAAATGATTCCTATAATGCAGTATTTGTCCATGGAGATGCAGTGGAGGATGCCATGTTCTTCGGAAGAGGAGCAGGAGAACTTCCTACAGCCAGTGCAGTTGTGGGTGATGTATTTGATATTGTGAGAAATATTCTTGCAGGATGCTGCGGCAGAATCGGATGTACCTGTTACAAGAATATCCCTGTTAAGAAAATGGAAGATACACATAACCGTTATTTCCTCCGCCTCAAAGTAGAGGATCGCTGCGGTGTTCTTGCCGAGATGACTGCTATTTTTGCCAAATATCAGGTCAGTGTTGCACAGATTATCCAGAAAGATACCAAGGTGGAAGGGTGTGCGGAAGTAGTTGTGATCACTGAGAAGGTAAGAGAAGGTGATTTCAGAACGGCCATCGAAGAACTGAGAAACAGGGATTCCGTAAGAAAGATTTCAACGATCATTCGTGTATATGGAAAATAAGTTACTGTTCTTTTCATATATTATAGTAATGAAAATGAAACAGATACAAAAAAAGAATTGAAAAATCCTGAAATTTTGATACTATATAAGAGATGTCAGATATAAAAGTTTTATTGTGCAGAGATGATCAGTTTTCTGCTCCTGATATCAGCAAAACAGTTATCAATTATGAATAAACATAAAAGGAGAACATTATGAGCAAAAAACCAACCGTATTAATGATTCTTGATGGATATGGTCTGAATGACAAAAAGGAAGGAAACGCTGTATATCTGGCTAAAACACCGGTTATGGACAAGCTGATGGCAGAATATCCATTTGTAAAAGGAAACGCAAGCGGACTGGCAGTAGGTCTTCCGGACGGACAGATGGGTAATTCTGAAGTAGGACATATGAATATGGGCGCAGGCCGTATCGTATATCAGGAACTTACCAGAATCACAAAAGAAATCCAGGACGGTGATTTCTTTAAGAATGAAGCTCTTCTTGCAGCAATGAAGAACGCAAAAGAGAATAACTCTGCAGTACATTTCATGGGACTTCTTTCTGATGGTGGTGTGCACAGTCATAATACACATCTTTATGGATTACTTGAGATGGCTAAGAGAGAGGGCGTTGAGAAGGTTTACGTACATTGTTTCCTTGACGGTCGTGACACACCTCCTGCATCAGGTAAAGAGTTTGTAGAGGCTCTTGAAGCAGAGATGAAGAAGATCGGTGTAGGTGAGATTGCTACTGTTTCCGGACGTTACTATGCGATGGATCGTGATAACCGCTGGGATCGTGTAGAACTTGCATACAATGCTCTTACAACAGGAGAAGGCGTAAAGGGAACAGATGCACCGGCAGCAGTTCAGGCTTCTTATGACAATGATAAGACAGACGAGTTTGTTCTTCCTACAGTTATCGAGAAAGACGGACAGCCGACAGGTGTTATATCTGATAAAGATTCTGTTGTATTCTTTAATTTCCGTCCTGACCGCGCTCGTGAGATCACAAGAGCATTCTGCGATGATGATTTCCAGGGATTTGAAAGAAAAGCAAGACCACAGGTTACTTTCGTATGCTTCACAGATTACGATGATACCATTCAGAATAAACAGGTTGCATTCCACAAGGTTCAGCTTCACAATACATTTGGTGAGTATCTTGCAGCACACAATATGACTCAGGCGCGTATTGCTGAAACAGAGAAATATGCACATGTTACATTCTTCTTCAACGGCGGTGTGGAAGAGCCGAACAAAGGAGAAGACAGAATTCTGGTTAAATCTCCGAAGGTTGCAACCTACGATCTTCAGCCGGAAATGAGTGCACCTCAGGTTTGCGAGAAACTGGTAGATGCGATCAAATCTGACAAATATGATGTGATCGTGATCAACTTTGCAAACCCGGATATGGTTGGACATACAGGTGTACAGGAAGCTGCCATCAAAGCAGTGGAAGCTGTTGATGAATGTGTTGGCAAAGCAGTAGAGGCTCTTAAGGAAGTGGACGGACAGATGTTTATCTGTGCTGACCATGGAAATGCAGAACAGCTGATCGACTATGAGACAGGTGCTCCGTGGACTGCACATACAACAAATCCTGTACCATTTATTCTTGTAAATGCAGATCCGAAATATACACTGCGCGAGAACGGATGTCTTGCAGATATCGTTCCTACACTGATCCAGCTTATGGGAATGGAACAGCCTGCGGAAATGACAGGAAAATCACTTCTTGTAGAGAAATAATATAATACAAAAACTGTGAGAACTGCTTTGCAGACATCAGCAGTTCGTGATATTGACGAAACCCTCTGACACAAATCAGAGGGTTTTTTGTTTGTTTTTGGTGATTATGTAGAAAATCATGGAATTAAAAAACACATCTTGAAATGGAAAATTTTTTCAACTATAATCGCTCTGATATCTGATAAAACAGATATCGAAAACAGCAAATAAAGAGGATTAAAAAAGGATTGGGAGGGTTTATTGGAATGCAGACAGACATGACAGTTGGGAAACCAATGAAGATGATACTTGACTTTACGATACCTGTATTTATAGGTAATGTATTCCAGCAGTTTTACAACATGGCAGATGCCATAATCGTAGGAAAATTTGTAGGAACAAAAGGGCTGGCAGCGGTTGGTTCAACAGGAACGATCATGTTTCTGATCATAGGTTTTCTTACGGGACTGACAGCCGGTTTTACAGTTCTGACCTCACAGAAATTCGGTGCAGGAAAGATGGATGAGATGCGTCAGTCAGTGGGAAATGCGGCGTTACTTTCAATTATCATTTCGGTTATAATGACGGCTGTCAGTATGGTGGGGATGCACTCGCTTCTGACATTAATGCATACACCAGAGGATATTTTTCAGGATGCATATACCTACATTATGATCATATGCGGAGGTATTTTTGCACAGGTATTATATAATATCCTGGCCAGTATTCTGAGAGCACTGGGAAACAGTAAGACACCCTTGTATTTCTTGATTCTGGCGGCACTTTTGAATATAGTACTTGACCTGACGTTTATTATTGTTTTCCATATGGGAGTCGCCGGGGCTGCCTGGGCAACGATCACAGCACAGGGAGTATCCGGAGTGCTTTGCCTGATTTATATCATAAAATACGTACCGGAATTGAGACTGAAGGCGGATGACTGGAGATTTCGTTCAGAGATTGCCAAAAAAGAAATTCTTGTGGGCATTCCCATGGGACTGCAGTATTCCATCACTGCGATCGGAACCATGATGGTACAGTCTGCACTGAATATTCTTGGTTCCTATGCAGTAGCGGCATTTACGGCAGGAAATAAGATTGAGAATATTTTTACCCAGGCATATGTTGCAATCGGAACAACAATGGCAACATATAATGCACAGAATATAGGAGCGCGTAAACTGGACAGAGTCAGACAGGGATTTAACAGTGCGCATATTATAGGAATTACCTATGCCATTGTTACAGGTGTGATTATTTTCTTCTTTGGCAAATATCTGTCTTATCTGTTTATTTCAGATAATGCCGCAGAAGTCATTCCTATGGTTGATACTTATGTGAAATGCGTGGCAGTATTTTTCATACCACTTCACTTTGTCAATGCACTCAGGAATGGTATCCAGGGCATGGGATACGGACTGCTTCCCATGCTTGCCGGTGTTGCAGAACTGGCAGGACGTGGAATCACTGCTATGGCCGCGGCGGCTCATAAGAGTTACTTTGGAGCATGTATGGCCAGTCCGATGGCATGGGTGCTTGCCGGAGGACTTTTGATCGTCATGTATTTCTATGTGATGAAGGATATGAAACGCAGACTTGGCCTGTAAAAATAAGAAAAATCACAAGGGATTTGCCAAAGAAAACATTTGTCGGGGATATTACCTGCAAACAGTAATAAAAAATGAGAAAAAGGTGAATAGTAGGTGCAAATTGGAAGAATTATGTTATAATGAAACATGCAGCGCAGGTTTATGTGATCAGTACATAAATTCTGTGTATTGTGAAGCGTATTATTAAGAATTATAGCAAGTTTCTTAATTAATGCATTTGAGACAGTTCAGCAGAGTGCGAAAGACAAGGAAGATATCTGCAGGGGACTTACCTGATTCGGTTAAAAATGGAATGAACATTAACATAATTCAGAAGTAGTATGCTTCAGGAAAAATGAACGGTAACATTTATGTTGAGGAGAAAATAGATGGGCAACAAAGAGGAAAAAAACAACACAGTCCCAAATGGCAGTACGGAAACAACTGGCAGACGCCATAAATCCGCAAGACCGGGGAGAATTTCGTATGTACCGATCAATGATGAAGATCTTGCACCTTATGAACCACCTGTCCGCAAGAAGCATAAAGGATTGAAGATTACAGGAATCGCAGTGGCAATGGTTATTGTAAGTGCCGGAGCTGCATATGCGGGTATGTCATATTATTATTCGGATAAATTCTTTGAAGGAACATCGATCAATGGTATTGACTGTTCAGGTAAAACTGCTTATGAGGCAGAACAGAAGATTGCGAAGACAGTAGAGAACTATTCCATAGAGGTTGATTCCAGAAATCTGGATCCGCAGACGATTAGCGGAGATCAGATCGGCTATAGTTATGTTTCTGATGGAAGTGTTCTGAAACTTATGAAAGGTCAGAAACCTTATGAATGGATCAGAGGTTTTTTTGAAAAGAAGAGCTATACAGCCGCTGAGAATACGACTTACGATAAAGAAAAGCTGAAAAAACAGGTGAAGGCACTTAACTGTGCACAGGAAGAGAATCAGGTAGCTCCTGAGAATGCATATGTCGCATATGGAGATTCGCAGTTTGAGATTGTTCCGGAGACAGAGGGAAGCAAGCTGGATTTGAAAAATGCTTATAACGTGCTTTCGGAAGCTGTTTCGGGAAATAAAACTTCGGTTGATTTCGACAGTGAGCCGGATGTGTATGTAAAAGCAGATATCACCAGCGACAATCCGGATCTGCAGGCGTCTCTTAATGCATGTAACAATTTCACAAAAGCAAGCATTACGTATACTTTTGGAGATGAAACGGAAACCCTGGATGGAAATACGATCAAGGACTGGCTGAATTTTGATGAAAAAGGACAGCTGATCATGGATGATACATCTTTCAGACAGCACATCGCAGATTATGTGGCGCAGATTGCGGCGGCCCATGATACGGTGGGAACTGAAAGAGAGTTCCAGACAACAAGTGGGAGAACTGTCAGCGTATACGGTTCTGCATATGGATGGCAGATAGACCAGGCTTCAGAGGTTGCACAGCTGACACAGGAAATCCAGTCAGGGACACAGACAACCAGAGAGCCGGTTTATTCTATGACAGCCAATGCACATGGTTACAATGATATAGGAAATACTTATATTGAAGTGGATCTGTCCGAACAGCATATGTATTTTTACCAGAACGGAGAAGATATCTTTGAGTCAGATATTGTTTCCGGTGATATGAGATATTCTGACCGTCAGACTCCGGCCGGTATTTATACACTTTATTATAAGAAGAGTCCGGATGTGCTCAGAGGTAAACAACTGGCAAATGGTAAATACGAATATGAACAGCCGGTAACGTACTGGATGCCGTTTAATGGCGGCATTGGTTTCCATGATGCAAACTGGCAGCCATACTTTGGCGGAGATCGTTTCATGGAAGGCGGTTCGCATGGATGTATCAATATGCCGCCGGAGAAAGCTGCAGAACTTTATAATATTATTGACTGCAATATTCCAATCGTATGTTTCTATTAATATTAATCAGGAATTACTTTTCTGTAATCTTTTGATTGGAGGGTGTTAAAAAGTTTTCTGAAAAATAAAAACAGGTATGGATATTCCGGGATCATTGTATACGAAACAATAGTCCCGGATTTCTATAAAAAAAGGTTCTGTATGGTAAAATGCAGAAAGAAAGGGGAAGGTTATGAATTTTGATTCTTTAAACATCATACTGACAATTGCCGCTTTCATAGTAGGAATAATGCTTCTGACAGGACATGGGGATATTTTCCTGAAAGGTGGAAACTCGGACATCAGTAAGAAGCTTTATGATGAAGAGAAGATGGCAAAAGCAAGTGGAGTTGCGCTTATTTTGATTGGCGTTGTTTCTGCTATAGATCTTTTTACTACAGCACTGGCCTTTAAAATAGCTTACATAGCAGCACTTCTGATCATTATTGTCGGGCTTGTGTGTTATTTGAGATTAAAATGTAAAAAATAATGAATAAGGCAAGAAGGATCGAGATACGGTAAAATGTGTACGGTCCTTTTTATTTTTATGTATTAGCGTTTTTTCCTGTTTTGTGATAAAATGACATACAGGCCAAAATCCAATTGCCACAGGTAATCTGAAATGAATTTTGGCGGCGTTACTGAGAATGGAGTGAACAGTAAATAAACGAGGAAAAGATAAATTATGGTACTTGAAGAGATTGTGCGGCCTCTGGTAAAATGGTACAGGGATAATAAGAGGATTCTTCCATGGAGAGATAAGGACAATGCTTATTATACATGGGTGTCGGAGATTATGCTGCAGCAAACCAGAGTGGAGGCAGTGAAACCCTATTTTCAGAGATTTATCACAGAACTCCCGGATATTCAGTCACTGGCGGAATGTCCTGAAGAGAAACTTCTGAAGTTATGGGAGGGACTGGGATATTATAACCGCGTTCGGAACATGCAGGAAGCGGCGAAAACTGTAAAAGATGAATATAATGGCAGACTGCCTGAAGATTATCGGGCGCTTTTGTCGTTAAAGGGAATAGGAAGTTATACAGCCGGTGCCATTGCATCGATCGCATATGGGGAAAAGGTTCCGGCTGTAGACGGGAATGTACTGCGTGTGATTTCCAGAATTACAGAGAGTACGGAAGACATCAGCCGGCAGTCTGTCCGCAGAAAAATAGAACAGCAGGTTTCGCAGATCATGCCCTCAGATTGTCCGGGAGACTTTAATCAGGCACTGATGGAACTGGGAGCTGTGATATGTGTTCCCAATGGTCAGGCGAAATGTGCAGAATGTCCGATTGCATTTACCTGTCTGGCTCACAGACATGACAAAGCGGATATGATTCCTGTAAAAGCACCTAAGAAAGCCAGAACACAGGACAACAGGACTGTGTTTATCATTCAGGACGGAGAATGCACAGCTATTAGGAAAAGACCTGAGAAAGGACTTTTGGCAGGCTTATATGAACTGCCAAATACTCAGGGACATTTAAAAAGCGAAGATGCGCTTTTGTACGTAAAAGAGTTGGGACTTGATCCATTATATATAGAAGAACTTCCGCCTGCGAAACATATTTTCTCCCATATTGAATGGAGAATGCAGGCATACAGAATAAAGGTATCATCCCTAAAGACAACACAGGATAAAGAACTCATTTTTGTAAGTAAAGAACAGTCAGGTAAACAATACGCAATTCCATCTGCTTTTGGAGCGTATGCAAAGTATATCAAGGAGGAAACAAGATGAAACTGTTAAGTATTGCGATTCCATGCTATAATTCACAGGATTATATGGAGAACTGTATAGAGTCATTGCTGGTGGGAGGAGAAGAAGTAGAGATTCTTGTAATAGATGACGGATCTTCTGACAGAACTGCTGAGATTGCAGATGCTTATGCCAGGAAATATCCGACAATTGTAAAGGCAATTCATCAGGAAAACGGCGGTCATGGAGAAGCTGTCAATGCAGGAATCAGAAATGCTACAGGATTGTATTTCAAGGTAGTGGACAGTGATGACTGGGTAAATAAAGAAGCATATGTACAGATTCTGAAAACTTTATATGAACTGCTCAGAGGTCCGCAGACAGTTGACCTTCTGATCAGTAATTTCGTATATGAGAAACAGGGGGCAACCCGTAAGAAAATCATGCAGTACCGGAAATGTCTGCCACAGGACAGAATATTTGGATGGGAAGAAGTGAAACATATGCCGAAGGGCAAATATCTTCTGATGCATTCCATGATCTATCGTACAAAATTACTTCATGAATGTAATCTGGAACTGCCAAAGCATACATTTTATGTAGATAACCTCTTTGCTTTTGAACCTCTTCCTTATGTAAAGAATATGTATTATCTGGATGTAAACTTCTATCGTTATTTTATTGGAAGAGATGACCAGTCTGTGAATGAGAAAGTGATGATTAAACGAATTGACCAGCAGATCCGTGTGAATAAACTTATGGTAAATGCTTATATTAACTGCAAAAGTACAAATAAGCACCTGAAAAAGTACATGTTCAGTTACCTGGATATTATTACAACTATTTCCTCTATTATGCTTATACGTGCCAATACAGAAGAGTCTCTTCAGAAAAAGAAAGAACTGCTGGAGTATATTAAGACAGAGGATAAACAGGTTTACAGAAAATTGCGTCACAGTCTTTTTGGAAGAGTCATGAATCTTCCGGGAAGAGGTGGAAGGAAAATGTCAGTGGCAGCCTACAAGATTAGCCAGAAATTTTATGGATTTAACTGATGTGCTCTAAATAGCGGAAAATTGTTATAACTGCAAAAAGCAGAATCTCTGAAAGACAAAATGTATTTCAAAGATTCTGCTTTTATTTTAAATCTTTTTAGTTTTCACTTTTTTTTCTTTTTACTTCTCCGAAGCAGACAGTCTGTGAAGGAGCGGAGACTTTTCTTGGATAAAAAACCAGAAAGCCAAATAATGCGAGCGTTGCACCCATGCATACATCAATTACAGAATGCTGTTTCAGGAACATGGTAGACATGATGATCAGTGCAGTCAGGGTGAAAGATGCTGCTTTTATAAGTTTCTTATCTCGCAGTGCTTCACAGTTTGTAAGCGACATATGGATTGCAAGAGAGTTAAACACATGAATGCTGGGTAGGATATTCGTAGGAGTATCTGTACTGTACAGCCATTTTACCACATCTGTAAAAACATTGTCTCTTGGAAACTCTGTGGGACGTATGTGCTGAGCATTGGGATAAACGTAAGAAACAATAAGGAAAACAGTCATTCCCATCATAAGATTAAATGCCAGCTGATAGTATTCATGTTTGTTTTTGTTAAAAAATATAAAATAAATCACAGCCAGGATCATGTATGGAAACCACAGCATATAAGGAACGATAAAGAACTCACAAAATGGAATCCAGTCATCAAATACTGTATGTACGATATGATAGCTGTGAACCGGTCTGTGCTCCAGGTAACTGAAGAGCAGGATATAAATGATGCTGTAAACAGCAATCACAAGTCCATGCCGGTATTTGGAAATAAAACGTTTCAAAATTTCACCTTCTTTGGAGAATTATTTCATACCATATCATAACATCTTCATACTGCTTTTACAAATAAATTTTCTCATAAAGTATATAAAAATTTTATAAAAAATTCTCAATAAAGTGTAGCGTTTTACAAAGTTTTAACATAAAGCAGAACAAAGATTTTACGGCTTTTTATTATACTGATATCAACTGAGCCGGAGAAATTATAGTGATTTTCGAAAATGTCATGTTGTTTCCGGAGATTGTACACTGGTTTCGGCTTATGGCATTCAGCAAATAATTGTAAATGGAGAATAAAAAATGATATATTTGGTAGAAGATGATGAAAGTATACGTGAACTGGTGATTTATACATTGAAAAGTCAGGGATTTGAAGCAAAAGGATTTGAAAGACCTTCTCACTTCTGGAAAGCCCTGGAAAAGGAAAAACCTGCACTTCTGCTCCTTGATGTGATGCTGCCGGAAGAGGATGGGATTTGCATATTGAAGAAATTGCGTATGCGTCCGGATACACGTAAACTTCCTATTATCATGCTGACAGCAAAAAGCAGTGAATATGATACAGTGGTAGGTCTTGACAGCGGGGCAGATGACTATATTCCAAAACCATTCCGCATGATGGAACTGATCTCAAGGATCCGCGCGTTATTAAGAAGAACAGAAGATGACGGCGCAGAAGAATATCAGACAGGAAACCTTTATGTCTGCCCTTCCAGACATATTGCAACTGTAGATAAAAAGAATGTAAATCTTACATTAAAAGAATATGAAGTATTATGTCTGCTTCTGAAAAACAGCGGAACTGTACTTTCCAGAACCCAGCTTCTGAATCAGGTCTGGGGGTATGAATTCGACGGAGAGAGCAGAACCGTTGATGTACATATCCGAACACTGAGACAAAAACTGGGAAGTGCCGGTGAGCTGGTGGAGACAGTTCGTGGAGTCGGATATAAAATTAATATGAAATAAAGTTAAAGAATAACTGGAAACAGGAATTTATCTATGCTATACTTTTAAATATGAGAATTGCAGGAGTTGCAAAGAGCAAAGCAAAATAGCTTTTGATCCTGACATCTTAAATATAAGCAGATGCCAAAAATAAATGGACAGCTGCCCGAAATCAACGGTCAGGGATATCAGAAACCCTGACTGTAGATTTTTATAAGGAGTTATTTATTTTATGAAATCATTAGTAATAGCAGAGAAACCTTCTGTTGCCAGAGATATTGCCAGAGTACTTCACTGTACACAGAAAGGAAATGGTACTCTTGAGGGAAAAGATTACGTAGTCACCTGGGCACTTGGACACCTTGTTACACTGGCAGATCCTGAGGAATACGATAAGAAGTATATGAAATGGGAAATATCCACACTTCCCATGATGCCGGATCGAATGAAGCTGGTAGTTATTCGACAGACCGGTAAACAGTACAATGCAGTAAAAACGCAGCTGTACAGAAAAGACATAAACGATATTATAATAGCCACAGATGCTGGAAGAGAAGGTGAACTGGTAGCCCGCTGGATTCTTGACAAAGCGGACTGTCATAAACCAATCCGCAGACTGTGGATTTCTTCAGTTACAGACAAAGCTATCAAAGAAGGATTCGGAAATCTGAAAAACGGACATGAGTATGATGATCTGTACAGAGCAGCTGTGGCAAGAGCGGAAGCTGACTGGCTGGTGGGAATGAACGGTACAAGGGCACTTACCTGTAAATATAATGCCCAGCTTTCCTGTGGGCGTGTACAGACTCCTACACTGGCGATGATTGCGAAACGTGAAGAAGAGATACGGGCATTTAAGCCGAAGGAATATTACGGAATCACCCTGAAAGCAGGTGATATCACCTGGACATGGAAGGAACCAAAGAGTAAGAGCTTCAGAACTTTTAATAAAGAACGGGCAGAGGAGATTTCCGATGTTCTCAGAAATCAGTCTCTGGAAGTAACTTCCGTAACCAGCAAAGAGAAAAAATCCTTTGCACCGGGTTTGTATGACCTGACCACACTGCAGAGAGAGGCAAATCGGAAATATGGATATTCTGCAAAGCAGACTCTGAATATCATGCAGCGTCTGTATGAAAATCACAAAGTACTCACTTATCCGAGGACAGATTCCAGATATATTGGAAAGGATATTGTTCCTACAATTAAAGAACGACTGAGAGCCTGCGCAACAGGACCGTACAGAAAACCGGCAGGCGCACTGATGAATCAGCCTGTTCGTGCAAATGGAAGTTTTGTGGATGATAAAAAGGTCAGCGACCATCATGCAATTATCCCTACGGAGCAGTTTGTGCAGCTTGACCATATGACAAATGAAGAACGTAAGATTTACGATATGGTAGTTCGCAGATTCCTCAGTGTGCTGTATCCGCCTTTTGTTTATGAACAGGTGAGCATGGAGGGAATTGTTGCTGGAGAACTTTTTGCTGCCAGCGGGAAAGTTGTAAAAAATGCCGGATGGAAAGATGTGTATGAAAATACGGACGACACTGAAGAGGATGAGGATACTGCTGACGATGCGCAGAAACTGAAAGATCAGAAGCTTCCACAGATGAAGAAAGGTGAGAGACTGCATATAGAGAATGTATCCATGAATACAGGCAGGACAAAGCCACCTGCAAGATTCACAGAAGCAACGCTTCTTGCAGCAATGGAGAATCCGGTGCGCTATATGGAGAGTCATGATACAAAGGCAGCGAAAACTCTCGGTGAGACAGGTGGTCTGGGGACAGTTGCTACAAGGGCTGATATTATTGAGAAACTGTTTAACAGCTTTCTGATGGAGAAAAAAGGCAATGAAATCCATCTGACCTCCAAGGCAAAGCAGCTTCTGGAACTGGTACCTGAGGAACTGCGTAAGCCGGAACTGACCGCAGACTGGGAGATGAAGCTTGGAAATATTGCAAAAGGTAAAATGAAACAGGAAACCTTCCTGAAAGAAATCAGGAACTATACCTGTGACATTGTAGATGAGATCAAAACCGGACAGGGAACTTTTCGTCATGACAATCTCACAAACAAGATCTGTCCGAACTGCGGAAAGAAGCTTTTGGCAGTTAACGGAAAGAATGCAAAGATGCTGGTATGTCAGGACAGAGAATGTGGATACAAAGAAACAATCTCCAGAACAACCAATGCCCGTTGCCCGAAGTGTCATAAGCGTATGGAAATGTACGTCAAAGGCAAAGAGGAAACCTTCATCTGTGCCTGCGGATATAAAGAAAAGCTTTCTGCTTTCCAGGCGAGAAGAGCCAAAGAGGGAGCAGGAGTTAATAAGCGTGATGTTCAAAAATATATGAGACAGCAGCAGAAAGAAGCCAAGGAGCCGGTGAATAATGCATTTGCACAGGCACTGGCAGGATTAAAACTGGAATGATTAAATAAAGAAGGGAAGATAACATTATGGCAGTACAGGATGATCATATGATAAGAAATATTCAGGATGTAGGAAGGCTGATCGCAAAGCTTCTGCTTCATGAGCAGCAGCCGGATTACAGACTTCCTGAAAATGAGGAAGATTACACAGAGGCAGATAAGCTTTTTTCAACTATTATGAAACTGGCAGAAGAAGGAAAGATTAATGAAGCAGAGAACGAATTATACATGGGTATGGTTGAAGACGATGTAGATTATCTGGAACTGGCACTGACTTTTTATCTGTATCTGAATGATATGGATGGAGATTTCCTGGATGATAACGGATATTCAAGGGAGGAAGTTCTGGAAGGTATGAAAGATCTTGCTTCAGACTGGGGCGTTACAGGACTGGAGGCCTTCTGATGCGAAGAGAACAGACACTGGAAGAGATTTCAGACGGAAAGTTATATGATTCCAATGACATGGTAAAGGCAGACTGTCATGATTGCGAAGGATGCTGTGATTGCTGTCAGGGAATGGGAGATTCTGTGATCCTGGATCCATATGATGTACACAGATTATCTGTGGGACTTAAGAAGCCTGTGGAACAGCTTCTGCAGGAATGTCTGGAATTGGGAGTATCAGACGGAAATGTCCTGCCTCATCTCCGGATGACAGGTGAAAAAGAACAATGCGTATTTCTGAATAAAGAGGGCCGTTGCAGTATTCATGCTGTCAGACCAGGCTTCTGCAGGCTGTTTCCTCTGGGAAGACTTTATGAAGATGGGGGATTTAAATATATTCTTCAGATTCATGAATGTCCTAAAACAAACAGAAGTAAGATCAAGGTAAAAAAATGGATCGATACACCGGATCTGAAAAATTATGAGAAATTTGTCAATGACTGGCATTATTTTCTGCTGGATGTACAGGAAGTACTGTACAATGCTGAGGATTCAGACCTGATCAAAAATCTGAACCTTTTTGTGGTGAACAGATTCTATCTCAAACCATATGATCAAAATCAGGATTTCTACATACAGTTTTATGAGAGACTGAAAGCAGGAAAAGATTTGCTGGCACTGGCCTGAGTGTGGTTAAAAATGTACTAGCGATAAAAACCTTGCTGTACAGAACAATATCTGTATAAAGATATTTTCTGTACAGTAAGGTTTTTTTACAAAGCATAAATGTTCATCTGACGATATGAGGTGTCAGATGACACAGATAAGACAGAAAAAGTATGCGTCAGCAGATCTTCAATAGATTTTCAAAAGAGAAGATCTCTTTTTCAGACATCAATTCTTCGAATCTGTTCAGGTTAAGATCTGAGTGTTCCAGTTCTCTTGAAAACTGATAACAGATACGGATCTGGTCATCCAACTTAAACTGCCGGTTGTTTTTCAGATAGGTTCCTACATTTAATTCATGGATGAACAGAGTGCACACAACTGCCATTTTCACCTTGGCGAAGATCTCATCATCATAAACTGCACCGCAGAAATAGGTATAGATCCAGTAAACAAGAAGCTGTTCCTCCTGAATCTGCCAGTCCGGATAAGAGAAATCAAATTCACTTTTCTGCCAGGAATAAAGATTTCCGGAGTCAGACTGCGGATCTGTATTTCCATTATACAGTGGAGTCAGACAATTCTTTAAGTATTCCTGCCATCCCGGGCGCAGAACCTCCATTTCCGGGACAACAGTTTTCCACATTTTTTTAAATAATTGTTCTGGTGTATTTGCACAGGCAGATGCAGCAGAACAGCTTTCTATGTTATCTGCATTTATACGAGAGTAAATTTTGCTGCAAAATCCATCTCCGTATCCGGAATCTTCATGTCGTTTTCGTATTTCTTCCCATTTAAAGAGTTCATTTTTATTTACACATAACTGGAAATCATGTGCAGCTGCCAGAAGTTTCCACAGACGTTTCTGCATAGGTACAGCTCTGTCCTGGATGATATCTATAAGCATATCACGGGTGTCCATAAGTGCAGTGAACAGGAAATAATCAAAGTCATCATAGACTTCTTCTTTTGTCTTTTTTTCTTTTGTGATAAAGTGTACCTTTTCTTTTTGGGAAAGTAAAATCCTTGCTGCCTCCGGACAGGAGAGCGACAGGGAAATCTCACGCAGACCTTCAAATTCTTCAATATGTCTAGGATAATTTCTGCAGGTTCTGCAGAACATTTCCGGTCCTGCTTCTGTGTAGATGTCACACAGGTTCTCTTCGTTGAGAAAAGCACAGCGTCTGTTATACTGGCGGAAAACATGTTCTTTCCAGTCAATATCATTGTGCAGGCGATTGCGGAACGGACCTTTAAAGCGTTGGTACTTCTTCAGTGTCTGATTGTCAATCACGATCTGCCATCCTGCGCAGCAGGTATCCGGACAGGCTCCTGCAATGCAGGAAAATTCTTTATAGTAGTTTGGAAATGTGTATTGCATGATATTAAATAGGATCCTTTCTTTTTTTCTTAAGTTTACGGTAAGTTCCTGCAGTCATGCCACAGGATTTGCGAAAGCTCTGGGAGAGATAACTCTGAGAGGAGAATCCTGTGAGATGCGCAATATCTGAAATCCCGTAATCAGTATTTTCCAGAAGCTCTTTACATACCTCAATCCGCTTTCGGTTTAGATAGTTCATAGGAGAAATCCCATAATATTTGGTAAATTCATGGCTGAGATAATACTTGTTCAGGTGGCTGATGGCAGACAGATGATCAAGAGAGATGTTTTCTCCGTAATTAGAATCAAGATATCGCTTGATATGTGCACATTCCTTGCTTGGATGTTGTGCAGTGATCAGTTCAAAAGGAGAATCTGTGATCCGCTGAAGCTGAAGGATCAGAATATTAAGCATATGTCTGCAGATTTTTTCGTACCCTTCCGATTGATTATCCAGTTCTTGAAACAGAGCATTAAAGTAAAAAAGCAGATCTGTTTTCTTTTTTCTGCAGTTAAAGATGCGATATTCTTTCTGATCATTAAAAGAGAAAGATAATCCGTCTACGCCCACTGTGAAATAGCTGAGAGGTGGGTTTCCTCTGGAAATTTCAGTGTGATTAATGTGAGGGTTAACAATGATCAGGTCATCTTTTGAAATAGGGTAGATTTCATCTTCAAGCAGAAATTCCCCCTGTCCGTCCCGCACATAAAATAATTCAGTGAATGCATGGGAGTGGGGAATGCTTGGCCAGTCACCTTCATAGAGGGAAGAAGATGCATTCAGAAGTGTGACCTCCTGTGGTGCAGTATCTTCAGGGCTGAAGCGAAGAGAATGTGTACTCATAAAAGTCCCTCCTTTGTAATTGCTGTAACCTGTTTTTGGACATATCGGAAATATAGGGTCTTCCATAATTTAGTAATTTTGTTTGATATAAAAAAGTGAACAAAAATAATGGAGGGGATCTGTTTTGTGTTTAGTTGTTGTGATTGGACTAAATGCATAAAAAAACCATAAAAATTTAAAAAACATAGGTTATTATGAATGAAAGTAGAATTCCGTTCAAAATTTCTGATAACATTTTTTATATAATATCACAATTTAATGCGTACAGCAAGATTTCTAAAAAACAAAGCAAAAAGAGAATTGAAAATGTTTTGGAAAGAACGTATTCTATAAACAGATAAGGCGCAAGAAAGAGCAGAATCAGGTCAGATAAGTAAAAAATAAGACAGGTTTATACAGAGAGAGGAGACAAACAACAATGAAAAAAGGCCGTGTAACAATACCAACTAATCTGGATGTAGTGCCACAGACACTGGAGATACTGGATGAGTGGGGTGCAGATGCGATTCGTGACTGTGACGGAACAGAATTTCCGAAGGAATTAAAAGATACTGGTTCCAAGATATATGCAACCTATTATACAACCCGTAAGGATAATGAATGGGCAAAGGCACATCCTGAGGAAATCCAGCAGATGTATATCATGACATCTTTCCATACAGCAACAGAGGAGAAACTGGAAATCCACCTGATGGATCATTTATATCCGGATATGCTGACAGTGAATACAAGAGATGATATCTACAGATGGTGGGAAGTTATAGACCGTACTACCGGAGAACCGGTATCAACAGAGCTGTGGAGCTATGATGAAGAAACAGGTAATGTAGTGATCAGATCTGCAAAGCTGTTTCATGAATACACTGTAAGCTTCCTTGCATATATCATGTGGGATCCGGTACACATGTATAATGCAGTAGTAAATGACTGGAAAGATGTGGAACCGCAGATTACATTTGATGTGCGTCAGCCGAAAACAAGAGCTCATTCCCTGGAACGTCTGCGCAGATTCCTGGATACTCATGAGTATGTGGATGTTGTGCGCTTCACTACATTTTTCCATCAGTTTACTCTTATATTTGATGAACTTGCAAGAGAGAAATATGTAGACTGGTTTGGCTATTCCGCTTCAGTCAGCCCATATATTCTGGAGCAGTTTGAGAAAGAAGTGGGCTATCCTTTCAGACCGGAATATATCATTGACCAGGGATACATGAACAATACCTATCGGATTCCCTCAAAAGAATTCAAAGATTTCCAGGCATTTCAGAGACGTGAAGTTGCGAAGCTTGCCAAAGAGATGGTAGATATCGTACATGAATACGGAAAAGAGGCCATGATGTTCATGGGAGATCACTGGATTGGCATGGAACCGTTTATGGACGAATTTGCATCTATCGGACTGGATGCTGTAGTTGGAAGTGTTGGAAATGGTGCGACTCTGCGTCTGTTCAGTGATATTAAGAACGTAAAATATACAGAAGGACGATTTTTGCCATACTTTTTCCCGGATACGTTCCATGAAGGCGGCGATCCTGTAAAGGAGGCAAAAGTGAACTGGGTAACAGCAAGAAGAGCAATCCTTCGAAGCCCGATTCAGAGAATCGGATACGGCGGATATCTGAAACTTGCCCTGGAATTCCCGGATTTTGTACAGTATATCAAAGAAGTCTGCGAAGAGTTCCGCACTTTATATGATAACATTCAGGGAACGACTCCTTATTGCGTAAAACGGGTAGCAGTCCTGAACTGTTGGGGAAAGATGCGCTCATGGGGTAACCATATGGTACATCACGCCATCTATTACAAGCAGAATTATTCTTATTTCGGAATTATCGAAGCATTAAGCGGCGCACCGTTTGATGTATCATTTATCAGCTTTGACGATATCAAAGCAGACAAAGATTTTCTGAAGAAATTTGACGTAGTGATCAATGTGGGAGATGCGGACACTGCACAGTCAGGCGGCGAGAACTGGATTGACGAAACAATCATCACAGCAGTCAGAGAATTTGTATATAATGGCGGTGGATTTATCGGTGTAGGAGAACCGGCAGCACATCAGTGGCAGGGCAGATTCATTCAGTTAGATGATGTACTTGGAGTAGAAGAAGAACATGGATTTAACCTGAATACAGATAAATATAACTGGGAAGAACACAGAAATCATTTCATCCTTAAAGATGCAGAAGGCGAGGTTGATTTTGGTGAAGGTAAGAAGAACATTTATGCCTTACCGGAAACAGAAATCTTAATCCAGAAAGACCAGGAAGTGCAGATGGCTGTAAAGACTTTCGGTAAAGGAAGAGGCGTTTATATCAGCGGACTTCCGTACAGCTTCAAGAACAGCCGCGTGCTTTATCGTGCAGTCCTTTGGTCAGCATCCGCAGAGGAAGAACTTCACTGCTGGTATTCAACCAACTACAATGTAGAAGTACATGCTTACGTAAAAAATGGAAAATACTGCGTAGTCAACAACACTTACGAACCACAGGATACAGTAGTTTACAGAGGTGATGGAAGCAGCTTCCGGTTACATATGGAGGCAAATGAGATCAAATGGTATCAGATATGAAAGATATCGGATAGATTTTATCTGTAAAATAGATTGAAAAGAAAGTCAGTGAAGAAATAACAGAACAGGTTCAGACGTGAGCAGAATGCTTTTGCCTGAACCTGTTTTGATGTGTCAATAAGTTGATTTTTGAACAATCTTGTGTTTGAATTTCTTATTTACGCATTGTTGTCGGTCGCTGTAGCCACCGGCATACAATTATTTGATTAAGCTGTTATCATCAAAGTAGTTGATCTGCATTGCTGAACGAACATCATGAAGTGTCTGTGCAGCTTTTGCTTCAGCAACCTTGCTTCCCTCTTTGAGGATATCATATACATCATCAAGATGCTGCTCCCAGTATTTACGTCTCTCGCGGATTGGAGAAAGCTCTGCCTGGAGTACTTTGTTCAGGAATTTCTTAACCTTGACATCACCCAGACCGCCGCGTGTATAATGGGCTTTCAGTTCATCCAGATTCTGATATTCAGGCAGGAACTCTGCAAAATATTCCGGTTTGCAGAATGCGTCCAGATAAATAAATACAGGGTTTCCTTCCACACGTCCCGGATCTTCCACACGAAGATGATTCGGGTCTGTGAACATGGACATAACCTTGTTCTTAACATCAGCTTCTTCATCTGAAAGGTAGATGCAGTTTCCGAGAGATTTGCTCATTTTTGCTTTTCCGTCAATACCTGGCAGACGTAAGCATGCTTTATTGGATGGCAGAATAATCTCAGGCTCTGTCAGAGTTTCGCCATAAACAGTATTAAATTTGTGGACGATCTCCTTGCACTGCTCGAGCATTGGAAGCTGATCTTCACCAACCGGAACAGTAGTAGCGCGGAATGCAGTGATGTCTGCAGCCTGGCTGATCGGATAGCAGAAGAAACCGACAGGGATGCTTGCCTCGAAATTACGCATCTGGATCTCGGATTTAACTGTAGGGTTACGCTGTACACGTGCTACAGTAACAAGGTTCATATAATAAAAAGTAAGCTCTGTAAGCTCCGGAACCATGGACTGGATAAAGATAGTGGATTTCTCAGGATCAATGCCACATGCAAGATAATCCAGGGCAACCTGAAGGATGTTCTGGCGAACTTTCTCAGGGTGTTCAGCGTTATCTGTTAATGCCTGTGCATCTGCGATCATAATATAAATTTCATCATATAAGCCGGAGTTCTGTAAACGAACACGCTCGGATAATGAACCAACATAATGTCCAACATGAAGGCGGCCTGTTGGGCGGTCACCGGTTAAAATAATTTTGCTCATTTTGCTCTCCTAAAAGTAAATTCCGATTTTCCAGAGAGTTTCTGGAAATTCTCAGTTATCCCTATTATAAAGCCTGCGGATGTTACCGTCAATGATTTTGGCGGAATAAAATTCCATTGCCGCAGGCAATCTGGAATGAATTTTGGCTACGTTACTGAGAACGGAGTGAACAGTAACGATATAATTTCTTGAATAATTATGCAATAAATACATTTACAGAATTGATTAAAAGAAAAGATTCTGCTAGAATAATAAAGAGTTGTACATAAAAAATTACACACTGATTAAGGATAAAATAAAAGGAGTATTTACCATGCCAGTATTTGATTTCAGCGGTGCTTCAGACAAGAAACCAGGTGTACAGTCTGAATGTACCTACACTACTTTCCAGTCTAATGAAACGGAGACTGCCCCTGAGAAACCGATCATGATCCTGGATAACAGCAGCCGTCAGTGGAAACATCATTCCTGCGGTATTTTTACTAATCCAATCAAACGTACATCCTTTGAATTTAAAGAGGATGACGGCGTTTTCAGTGCAGATATCATCAGTATTGATTCAAGATTTGTAAGTCTTCTGAAATGGCTTGGGGAGAATCATATCAATGTGCGCCTTTCAGGAGAGAATAAAGAGAATGGTTATGCAGTTTATAAGATTCGTGAAACTGCTTTTGGCGGCGGCACGAAACTTTCCGCAGAGGACGGATTTCTTCAGTTTATGATCGAGAGACTTCTTGCAAGCAGTGCACCAGCAGAGATTGTTGAGGATGAAGATGAAGAAGAAACAGGGGATGAGATGAAGCTGACAAGCATTCAGAGCATCACTGACTTTATGACCTGTGCCGGAAGAACTCTGCCGGATAATATTCGTCTCTGGGCTCGAAGAAACCTTGCAGTTGCCCGCTCTCATGAGGTATCTCCGGAAGAGAGACGCCACGCTCAGCGTGCACTGTCCATTATGATGAACATTCAGTGGAAGAATAACTACTTTGAAGCAATCGATCCTCAGGAAGCGCGCAGGATTCTTGATGAGGAACTCTACGGAATGGAATCTGTAAAGCAGCGTATCATTGAAACCATCATCCAGATCAACCGTACCCATACACTTCCTGCATACGGACTTCTCCTTGTAGGCCCTGCAGGTACAGGTAAATCCCAGATTGCATACGCAGTTGCCCGTATCCTGAAACTGCCTTGGACAACTCTGGACATGAGTTCCATCAATGATCCGGAACAGCTTACAGGAAGTTCCAGAATCTATGCAAACGCAAAGCCCGGAATCATCATGGAAGCTTTCTCAGCAGCAGGAGAATCCAACCTTGTATTTATTATCAACGAGCTTGATAAAGCAGCGTCAGGTAAGGGCAACGGAAACCCTGCAGACGTACTTCTTACTCTGCTTGACAACCTTGGATTTACAGATAACTATATGGAATGTATGGTGCCCACAGTGGGCGTTTATCCTATCGCTACGGCAAACGATAAATCCCAGATCAGTGCACCTCTGATGTCCCGTTTCGCAGTGATCGATATCCCGGATTATACATCAGAAGAGAAGAAGATTATCTTCTCCAAATATGTTCTTCCGAAAGTTCTGAAACGCATGAGCCTCAAGGCAGAAGAATGCGTAGTAACAGAAGATGGTCTGAATGCCATCGTTGAATTGCATAAAAATACAAGCGGTATTCGTGATCTGGAACAGGCAGCAGAGCATATCGCAGCCAATGCCCTGTACCAGATTGAAGTAGATCACCTGACAGGTGTGACATTTAATGCAGATATGGTAAGAAGATTACTTTCCTGAAAAAAATCTTGACAGAGATAAAAGTTGAGAGTATACTATCAGACATCAGCAAGATAAATCGCAAAAATTGCTGATAAAAATAAAATAAGATCTTCAGGGCAGGGTGCAATTCCCTACCGGTGGTAAAGCCCACGAGCCGTAAGGTATGATTCGGTGCAATTCCGAAGCCGACAGTACAGTCTGGATGAAAGAAGATAGTAGTAGAGATACAGAAGAATTAACTGATCTGTGAAAGCGACTGCTCTGGAATAATAAATTTATTCCAGAGCTTTTTTATATCATCAAAGCAGTTTTAATGATGAAGCAAAAAGTCAGATTCACACGAAGATAATTCAAACAGATATTAATTTACAGGCCCTGGATGTTGAAAGACACCGGGGCTTTTTTGGTATCATCAGTACCATCAGAAGAACAGGAGATGAGGGATTGAAAGATATAACGGATATGGAAAAAGACAGGCAATATATGAAAATGGCGTTAGAACTGGCACAAAAAGGAATGGGATTTACAGCACCTAACCCAATGGTAGGTGCCGTGATCGTCAAAAGAGGAAAAGTCATTGGCCAGGGATATCACAGAAAATACGGTGAACCTCATGCAGAAAGGGAAGCTCTGGCATCATGTACAGAACAGTCAGAAGGTGCCTCCATATATGTTACTCTGGAACCTTGCTGCCATTACGGGAAACAGCCTCCGTGTGTCAATGCAATCCTGGAATCGGGGATCAGACGTGTGATCATTGGTTCCTCGGATCCTAATCCCCTGGTTTCAGGAAAAGGAATCCGGATTCTGAAAGAGCATGGGATCGAAGTAACGGAAAACGTTTTAAAAGAAGAGTGCGATAAACTCAATGAAGCATTTTTCTATTACATACAGAATCAAAAACCATATGTAGTCATGAAATATGCGATGACCATGGATGGAAAAATTGCCACTTATACAGGCGCATCCAGATGGGTGACAGGCGAAGCTGCCAGAATGCATGTGCAGAAACAGAGATTGAAATATACAGGGATTATGGCTGGAGTGGGAACTGTGCTGGCAGATGATCCGATGCTTACATGCAGACTGGAAAACGGCAGAAATCCTGTGCGTATTATCTGTGACTCCCACTTGCGGACACCACTGAATTCCAGAATTGTGAAAACGGCATCAACAATTCCAACAATCTTTGCAACCAGCAGTAAAGACCAGCAGAAGATAAAGAATTATGAAGATATGGGATGTAAAGTTCTGGATGTCCCGGAAAAAAACGGACACATAGATTTAAACAGACTAATGGAACTTCTGGGAGCTGCAAAGATAGACAGTATCTTACTGGAAGGAGGAGGCACTTTAAACTGGTCAGCACTCGAAAGCGGTATTGTTCAGAAAGTCCAGACCTATATAGCACCCAAACTTTTTGGGGGAGAAAGTGCAAAGACACCGATAGAAGGAAAAGGATTTTTTGATCCTGCCAGCGCAATATTATTAAAAAACAGCGAAATAATCAGAATAGGAGATGATTTTCTTATAGAGAGTGAGGTGAAGAGTAATGTTCACGGGAATTGTTGAAGAACTGGGAACTGTGAAAAAAATAAAAAAAGGAGCAAATTCAGCAGTATTTACGATACGGGCAGAGAAAATTCTGGATGATCTGAGAACAGGGGACAGTGTAGCTGTAAATGGAATCTGCCTCACTGTAACTGCATGTCTGGAAGATGGTTTTACAGCAGATGTGATGCATGAGACATTGAATCGTTCTGCGCTGATTCAGCTTTCTTTGGGACAGCATGTAAATCTGGAAAGGGCAATGCCTGCAAATGGAAGATTTGGAGGACACATTGTTGCCGGGCATGTGGATGGAACAGGAAAAATCACGGAAATTCGCAGAGATGATAATGCTGTCTGGTACACCATTCAGGCTTCACCACAAATTATGAAATATATTGTGACAAAAGGTTCTGTAACAGTTGATGGAATCAGTCTTACAGTGGCAAAAGTCTCAGAAACAGACTTTTCCATTTCTGCAATTCCTCATACAGTAAAGATTACAGTCCTCGGAGAACGCAAAGAAGGAGATATTGTTAATCTGGAGACAGACATAATTGGAAAATACGTGGAAAAATTAATAACGCCTGTGAAAGAACAGCCGACAAAAAGTAATATTACACGGGATTTTCTGAATAAGTATGGCTTTTGACAGAATTAACCACAAAGCGGTTATTCGATTGATGCAGAACTGTACAGTGGATGTTTTATCTGCCTGACATGAACCAGATAAGCAGCCAATACGAATGATTTTGCCCCCCTTAACAACAGAAAAATATATTGTATCAGAAAAATACATTGCATAAGGAGAGAAAAAATGAACGGATTTGATTCAGTAGAAGAAGCTCTGGAAGAACTTCGGAATGGAAAAATTATTCTGGTAACGGATGATCCGGACAGAGAGAATGAAGGAGATTTTATCTGTGCAGCAGAGTTTTCCACAACAGAAAATATTAACTTTATGGCAACTCACGGAAAAGGACTTATCTGTATGCCAATGTCTGAGGAATATGTAAGAAAACTGCAGTTCCCGCAGATGGTAGCAGAAAATTCAGATAATCACGAAACTGCTTTTACTGTTTCCGTAGACCATATCAGCACCACTACAGGAATCTCTGCGGCAGAACGTTCTGTTACTGCCATGAAATGTGTGGATGAGAATGCAAAACCCGAAGATTTCAGACGCCCCGGACATATGTTTCCACTTCTGGCGAAGAAGAACGGTGTTCTGGAAAGAAACGGACATACAGAGGCAACTGTAGACCTGTGCAGACTTGCAGGGTTAAAACAGTGCGGGCTGTGCTGTGAAATTATGAGAGAAGACGGCACTATGATGCGGACTTCTGAGTTACGGGAACTTGCCGGAAAGTGGAATCTTAAATTCATAACAATTAAAGATATTCAGAATTACCGTAAATGCCATGATATTCTGGTGGATCGCGTGACGACCACAAAAATGCCGACCAGATACGGAGAGTTTATGGCGTATGGATTTGTAAACCGTCTGAATGGGGAACATCATGTAGCACTGGTAAAAGGTGAAATCGGAGATGGAGAAAACGTCCTGTGCCGTGTGCATTCAGAGTGCCTGACAGGAGACGTTTTTGGATCACAGCGTTGTGACTGCGGACAGCAGTTTGCAGCGGCGATGGCCCAGATTGAGGAAGAAGGCAGAGGGATACTCCTTTATATGAGACAGGAAGGAAGAGGAATCGGACTGATCAATAAACTTCGTGCCTATGAACTTCAGGAACAGGGAATGGATACACTCGAAGCGAATCTGGCACTTGGATTTGCCGGAGACGAAAGAGAATACTACATTGGTGCGCAGATTCTGAGAAATCTTGGGGTAAAAGAGCTGCGGCTGCTGACAAATAACCCGGATAAAGTTTATCAGTTGGAAGAATTTGGCATCAGGATCAAACAGAGAGTTCCGATACAGATGAATGCCACAGCGTATGATCTGCGTTATCTTAAGACAAAACAATTACGAATGGGACATATTCTGAAGTATTAAATACAGCGGGGATTTTCATATATAACGATAACGTTCCCGAAAATAAAATTTACCGTATATAAAAACCTGTACAGGTTAAAAAATATAAATTTACAGATGAAAGGACCAGAAAAAATGAAAACATTAGAAGGAAAATTAGTATCAGGTGGAATGAAAGTAGGAATTGTAGCAGCCCGCTTCAATGAATTTATAACTTCCAAGCTGGTAAGTGGTGCCATGGATGGGCTGACACGTCACAATGTAAAAGAAGAGGACATCCAGGTAGCGTGGGTACCAGGTGCTTTTGAAATCCCACTGATCGCGTCTAAAATGGCAAAAAGTGGAAAGTATGATGCGGTTATCTGCGTAGGTGCTGTGATTCGTGGAAATACCAGTCATTATGATTATGTATGCAATGAGGTTTCCAAAGGGATTGCATCAGTATCACTGGAAACAGGAGTTCCGGTATTATTCGGAGTACTTACCACAGAAAACATCGAGCAGGCAATTGAACGCGCAGGTACAAAAGCAGGAAATAAAGGCTATGACTGTGCACTCAGTGCCATTGAAATGGTAAATCTGATCAAAGAATTTGAAGCTTAAATAGACAACAGATCAGACCCTGAAAGTGAAACCAGTTCACGAAAATCGAAAGGTAATGGTGCTTCCAGAAGGAGCATTTCATCTCTGAAAGGATGCTGAAAAGAAACTTTCCATGCATGAAGGGCTGCCCTGGAAAAGGAAGCACAGGAAGATATTTTATCGTCTGAATGATAAAGAGTATCTCCAAGCAAAGGATGTCCTGTGGATGCCATATGGACACGGATCTGGTGGGTACGTCCGGTATCCAGCTTAAGTGTGATAAGCGACCAGTCCTGACTGGAAAAAAGAGTATGATAATGAGTAACTGCTGTTTTGATTTTTCCCGATAATGCAGATGAATGTAAGGAAAGATCAGCAGCAGTTTTCATTTTCAGATGATTCTCCGGGTCCTGCATCAGCGGTAAATCTAAGGTATGCCAGACACCAGGCATATCTACAGGCAAAGTATCGGATACAGCGGCAAGATATTGCTTGTGAATTTTGCATGGAGATTTTACAGATTGAAGCCTTGAAGCTGCTACCTGATTTTTGGCAAAAACCACAATCCCGGAAGTCTCCTGATCCAGCCGCCCCACCGGGCGGACACAGACCTGTTCATTTTTCTCTCGAAAGTAACCGGCAACAAGATTGGAGAGGCTGTCTGTATAATGCATTCCCGTTGGATGCGTAACCATTCCTGCCGGTTTATCAACCGCCAGAATATCCGTATCTTCATATAAAATATTCAGAGAAAAAGAAGTTTCGGAAACTGGAGCTGAAGCTCTGTTGGAATGGAAATCCGACAAATCCTTACTTCTGATTCCGTCATTATAATTTTCAAGATGCGCAGAAGCAGTCCCGGCTTCCTCCAGACAAACGCAGATCACATCGCCTGGATATATTGTCTCAGTTACACGACAGCGAACTCCGTTTCTGGTAATCCCGTCCGGTCGAAACTTCGCCTGGCTGATCTGCCGTTTTGTAAGTCCTGCATTCTTTTTCAGAAATGCTTCCATTTTAAGTTCTGTAGTTTGTTCATCTATTCTAAATTCCAGATATCGTTCCATCTTAATACTTTTCCTGCGTAATATATTCTGATATTGATACCATTGATATTACAGGGCAAAAAATAAACTGTCAATGCAAAATTATGTCAGCGTAATGCATAAAATATACTGAAGAAAAATTGTAATTGTGCTATGATATAAGAATCAAAACAATGAAAGCGGGGCAGAAAATAAATATGAAATACTTAATCATTGGAGCCGGAGGAACCGGTGGTGTTACCGGATATTATATGAAAAAAGCAGGCAAGGACGTAACCCTGATCGCGAGAGGCGAACACCTGAAAAAGATCCAGAAACAGGGTCTTACATTGGAGAAAATGTGGGATAAAACAGAGGAAAACATAAGCATTCCTGCTACAGATATGGAGCATTATGCAGAGCATCCGGACGTAATTTTTGTCTGCGTAAAAGGCTATTCCTTACAGGAAACGATTCCGTTTATCAAACGCATTGCCAGGAAAAATACTATCGTAATTCCAGTGTTGAATATATATGGAACAGGTGGAAAAATGCAGAAAGAACTGCCGGATCTTCTGGTAACAGACGGCTGCATCTATGTTTCTGCCAACATTAAAGAACCGGGAAAACTTCTCCAGCATGGACAGATCCTGCACATTGTATTCGGCGTAAGAGACAAAGCAGAATTCCGACCGGAACTGAAAGAGATTCAGAAAGACCTCTGTGACAGTCATATCGACGGGACTCTTTCGGAAAACATCCGCCGTGAAGCACTGGAGAAATTTTCCTATGTATCCCCGATCGGGGCAGCAGGACTCTATTACCACGCAACTGCCGCAGATTTCCAGAAAGAAGGCGAAGCCAGAGAACTTTTTAAGACCATGGTAAAAGAAATCGCAGCACTTGCAGAAGCCATGGGAGTTCCTTTCCAGAAAGATATGGCAGAAGTAAATTTAAAAATCCTTTCCAACCTCGCACCGGAAGCAACCACTTCCATGCAGCGGGATATCATGGCAGGAAAACAGTCCGAAATTGACGGATTAGTTTACGAAGTAGTAAGAATGGGAGAAGAATATCACGTTCCGGTACCCGCATATGAGAAAGTGGCAGAAAAACTCAGAGCCCTGTAGCGAAGCGAATTGCGAATATCCGTCTGACCACCGAAACAACATGAAAAAGGGATGCGAATTACTCGCATCCCTTTCGTACTCATTTGGACAATAAAATTATAATTTAATTATAATTAACTTTAATTCAGCAATTATAATTATAACTGAGGACCAGCTGCAACAAGTGCTTTACCAGCAGCGTTTCCTTCGTATTTAGCAAAGTTCTTGATGAATCTTCCAGCAAGATCTTTTGCTTTTTCTTCCCATTCAGAAGCGTCAGCATATGTGTCACGAGGATCAAGGATACCTGTGTCTACGCCGTTAAGCTCTGTTGGAACTTCGAAATCGAAGAATGGGATCTTCTTAGTAGGAGCGTTAAGGATATCTCCGTTAAGGATTGCATCGATGATACCACGAGTATCTTTGATGGAGATACGTTTTCCTGTTCCGTTCCATCCTGTGTTAACCAGGTAAGCTTTTGCTCCGCTCTTTTCCATTTTCTTAACAAGTTCTTCTGCGTATTTTGTCGGATGCAGTTCAAGGAATGCCTGTCCGAAGCAAGCAGAGAATGTAGGTGTAGGCTCTGTGATTCCACGCTCTGTACCAGCAAGTTTAGCTGTGAATCCAGACAGGAAATAGTACTGAGTCTGAGCTTCTGTCAGGATAGATACCGGAGGAAGTACTCCGAAAGCGTCTGCAGACAGGAAGATTACGTTCTTAGCTGCCGGTGCAGAAGAGATCGGGCGAACGATGTTTTCAATGTGGTTGATCGGATAAGATACACGAGTATTCTCTGTTACACTCTTATCTGCGAAATCAATCTTGCCTTCAGCATCAAGTGTTACGTTCTCAAGAAGAGCGTTACGTTTGATCGCATTGTAGATGTCAGGCTCAGATTCTTTGTCAAGGTTGATAACTTTAGCGTAGCATCCGCCTTCGAAGTTGAATACGCCGTTGTCATCCCAGCCATGCTCGTCATCACCGATCAGGAGACGTTTCGGGTCTGTGGAAAGAGTTGTTTTACCTGTTCCGGAAAGACCGAAGAAGATAGCTGTGTTTTCGCCGTTCATATCTGTGTTTGCAGAGCAGTGCATGGAAGCCATGCCTTTAAGTGGAAGGAAGTAGTTCATCATAGAGAACATACCTTTCTTCATTTCTCCGCCGTACCATGTGTTTACGATAACCTGCTCTTTACTTGTGATGTTGAACATTACAGCTGTTTCAGAGTTAAGGCCTAATTCTTTATAGTTTTCAACTTTAGCTTTGGAAGCGTTGTATACAACGAAATCTGGCTCGAAGTTTTCAAGTTCTTCAGCTGTTGGCTGGATGAACATATTTGTTACGAAATGTGCCTGCCAAGCAACTTCAACGATGAAACGGATAGCCATACGAGTATCTTTGTTAGCACCGCAGAATGCATCTACTACGAAAAGTCTCTTGTTGGAGAGCTCTTTTTTAGCGATTTCTTTTACTGCATTCCATGCTTCCTGAGTTGCAGGATGGTTATCGTTTTTGTATTCGTCTGTTGTCCACCATACTGTATCTTTGGAGTTCTCATCCATAACGATGTATTTATCTTTAGGAGAACGTCCTGTGTAGATACCTGTCATAACGTTAACTGCACCAAGTTCGCTGACCTGACCTTTTTCAAAGCCTTCCAGTTCCGGTTTGGTTTCTTCTTCAAATAATACTTCATAAGAAGGGTTGTAGACAATTTCTGTAGTTCCGGTAATGCCATACTTGCTTAAATCGATTTTTGCCATCTTACGTTTAACCTCTTTTCTTCGTTAATGAAAGCGCCTGTTTAAACAGGCTTAAGATACCTTACCATAAAAGCGAATGGGTATCGCTTCTCTTTTACTATTATACATATTTAACGCTTAAAATCAACAGGATTTTTGCCTTTTTTTGAAATTTGTTAAAGATTTATCAACTCAAATTTGATGAAAAAACCGTCATTTTTCACAAAAGGTATGTAAATTTATTATAGTGGCAATATGGGAATACTATTCGTGGATATGATAATATTCTGTCTGACTGGAACAGGCAGGAAAGACAACCAGGAAATACTAACCAGGAAAGCTGCCACTATGTGGTTGTGCTGATGAAAGATGCATGTTAAAATAGGAAAGAATTATCCGGCTGAAAAATGACAGAGTATTATACAGCAGAGAAAAATAAAGGTTACTGTGAACGGAGTGAACATTAACAAATAAAGAGAGGATGAAGATTATCAAAACTTATTATTTAATTGATTATGAAAATGTAGGAAGTGAAGGCTTCAAAGGATGCGAAAAATTACGGGAAACAGATATTATCCATCTATTTTATACAGATAACAGCAGAAAAATAGACCTTGATATTATCAATGATCACGGAGAGTCAAAACTGATCACACATAAAGTACCGACAGGAAATCAGTCAGCAGATATGCATCTGGGCTCTTATCTGGGATACCTGATAGGAAAAGAGTGTGCAGGTCAGGATGAAGAATGTAAAATTGTTGTAATCAGTAAGGATACAGGATTTGACCATATTATAGAGTTCTGGAAAACAGAAAAAGATGTGAAAGTCTCCAGAAATGAGAAGATTTCCGGAAAACAGGTGCATACAAGGAAACAGGTAAAAAAACAGACCGGTAAAGAAAAAGACGGACAGATGACCGAACAATCCGGTCAGAAAACAGAAAAACAGTTGGATGAACAACCTGAAAAACAGTCTGTCAAACAATCAGAGAATCAGAATACAAAAAAGCCAAAACAAAAGATAATTGACATGAATGCCGGAACAAAGAAATTACAGCAGGAACTGGTATTGGTTCTCGACAAAGCAGGCATGCCAAAGGAAGTAGTAAACTATGTTTCTACAACTGTGGAGAAAAATGCAGAAGACAAAAACAGAAAACAGCAGATTTACAGATCTATCATTTCCAAATACGGACAGACAAAAGGACTGAACATCTATAACCATATTAAAAAGAAAATTTAATGGAATAAAAAATAGCGGAATAAAAGAAGGAGGCCGGGAACCTTATGGATTCCCGGCAAAAGTATGAAAAAGAAAAAGTTTTATTTGCAATTACTCTTTGCTCTGTACAAGTAATAATATAACCGGAAAATGTGAGAAATATGTGGTGAGAATTTGAAAAAACTGTGAAATGAATGGGAATTTAAAGTGAACAGGCAGGAAAAGAGAAAATATAGCAGGAACAATAATCCTTAAAAAAATGGGAGAAAGCATTAGACTATGAATATACAGATTTTTGGTACAAAGAAAAACTTTGACAGCAAAAAAGCAGAACGCTACTTCAAAGAACGGGGAATTAAATATCAGTTTATAGATATAAAAGAAAAGGCTTAAGTAAAGGTGAATTCCAATCTGTCTGCAAGGCAATTGGTGGTTATAACAAGCTGATAGATACTGACTGCAAGGATAAAGACCTGCTGGCATTGATTACTTATATTGCAGAGGAAGACAAAGCAGAGAAAATCCTCGAAAACCAGAGCATCATCAAAGTCCCTGTGGTAAGAAACGGAAAACAAGCGACAGTGGGATATCAGCCAGAGATTTGGAAAAATTGGAAATAAAAAATGTGAATATATTTAAAATGATAAGAGATAAAAGGAAAAATAAAAGATGGCAAAGATCAGAATCATAAAGAAAAATAATGACTGTAGCATGGAATACGAAGTAGGCGATATTTGTGAGGTCACAGGCACCTGGTATGGCGGCGTCCACATCAATGGCCGTTCCGGAATCCCGGTTTCCCTTGATAAAGAAGAATATATGGAACTCAACACAGAACCAGAACCGGAAGAATCTGACAGTGCGGAAAATGAAAACATTTCGGAAACACCGGAACACGATATCCATGCAGGCGACATTGTGCAGCATTTCAAAAGAGAATGGGTATCCACAGATACTTCCGAATATCTCTATAAAGTCCTTGCAGTAGCCCATCATACAGAAAACGGTGAAAAACTGATGATCTACCAGGCACTTTACGCACCTTTCAAGATTTGCGCCAGACCCTATGATATGTTCATGAGTGAAGTGGATAGAGACAAATATCCGGACATTAAACAGAAGTACAGATTTGAAAAATATACTGCAAAATAGATGATTGATATTTTATGGAATTGCTATAGTAAAACTGGCACTTCTGCCTGTACAAAAATATTTTGTTGCTGTATAGTAATAACAAATAATAACAGCACACGTTTCCAGAGATTTTATGGGATTATCTGAAAAAATGTGCAGAAAGAACGAAGGGAAGGAAATATGCAGAAAGTATTAGTAGTCGTAGACATGCAGAATGACTTCATCGACGGAGCTCTTGGAACAAAAGAGGCAGTTGCCATTGTACCTGGTGTAAAAGAGAAAATCGAAAATTTTGATGGAGTTATTCTTTTTACCAGAGATACCCATGAAACTTACTATCTCGACACCCAGGAAGGAAAGAAGCTTCCTGTACCGCACTGTACCCGTGACACCGAAGGATGGCAGATCAGAAGCGAATTAGATGCACTCAGAAAAACAGAACCCATTGATAAAGAAACCTTTGGTTCCACAGATCTTGCAGGGGAACTGGTGGCAATGAATGAGGATAATGAAATCGAAAGTATCACATTCGTAGGTTTATGCACAGACATCTGTGTTATTTCCAATGCACTTCTGGCAAAAGCATCTCTCCCGGAAGTTCCGATCATCGTAGACGCTAAATGTTGCGCAGGCGTAACACCGGAAAGCCATGAGAATGCACTGAAAGCAATGGAAGCATGTCAGATCCAGATTGACAGATAAACTGCGGAGCAGTTATTCAGTTATGAGCAAGTAGCAAAGCAGATATTTTATCCGCCTGACAATTCAGATATGAGGAGTGACAAAATAATGAAAACAATTACACGAGATGAGGCATTCACATTATTAAAGAAATACAACAAGGATCCCTTCCACATTCAGCATGCCCTGACTGTAGAAGCAGTAATGAAATGGTATGCCAGTGAACTTGGCTATGGCGAAGATGCAGAATACTGGGGAAATGTAGGGCTCCTCCACGACATCGACTTTGAACTATATCCGGAAGAACACTGTCTGAAAGCTCCAGAAATGCTCCGCGAAGCAGGCGTAGGCGAAGACGTAATCCATTCAGTTGTATCCCACGGCTACGGCATCACAGTAGGATGTGGCGCAACCATTGATGTAGCACCAGAACACGAAATGGAAAAAGTACTCTTTGCAGCAGATGAACTTACAGGACTTATCTGGGCAGCAGCACTTATGAGACCATCCAAAAGCACAAAAGACATGGAACTCAAATCCCTCAAGAAGAAATATAAAAGCAAAGGCTTCGCAGCAGGATGTTCCAGAGAAGTTATTGAACGCGGCGCTGACCAGCTCGGCTGGGAATTACAGAAACTGCTCACTATGACACTGCAGGCAATGGCAGACTGCGAGGATGAGATTAAGGCGGAGATGGATGCGCAGGCATAACGAATTGCAGAATAAGGACAATACATAGACACGACCGAAAAAGTTAGATTGTGTTTAAAAGAATATCTGAAAGTATAAAAATATATCAGGAAAAGCTACATAATCAAAATAGCCCCACAATTGGAGAGAACTTCAGTTAAGGGGCTGTTTTTTGTCAGATACAAATCAGTTCCGGCTCATGATGAAGATTTTAAAGTGAATATTAGAGTGCATTTGTATGTTTTGAAAAAGAAATGAAATAATAAATGTAAAATAAAAATATAAAACGATACAAAAAGTATCAAAAAACAAAATGAAATTGTATAATTGGAAAATTAATGATACAATGATAAAAAGCTTATATATAAATGTAAATATGCAAATTGGTTTCCACATGGAGGTTATGATGAATAGTCAATTTGTCAGAATAGAAAGTATTACAATAGAAAACTTCAAGAACGTGCGAAAAGGAGTTCTTGATTTTGAGAACAGAAGAAAGAAATACAGAACAAGCATCGTGGGTTTATATGGTCAGAATGGTTCCGGAAAAACGGCTCTGATTGATGCAATACAATTGCTGAAATATTCTTTGTGCGGGAAATCAGCCCCAAACAAATATGCAGACTATATTAATGTTGAGAAAGATTTTGCCATATTGAAATTTCAATTTAAAATGCAGAAGGCTGAGGAAACCTATGATATTTGGTATCAGTTTTCTATTAAGAAAGTACTTGATTATTCAGATATGGAAGGTGACGCACTTGCAGAGTCAGAAACAAGATATAAGATACAGATTTTTGACGAAGTATTAAGCTTTACTTATTTATCAGATAAAGAGAAAATCCGCAAAAGTGCTCTTATTGATACAAGAACAGCGGGTGTGTTTGTTCCTAAATCAAAATATAACGAACTTTTAAAGAATATAGATGAAGACGTTATGGAACTGCTTCTGACAAAACGTCTGGTTCAGGAACAATCCAGATCATTCATATTCTCAAGGGAGATGATGAATCGCTTCAGGAAAAGCTGTGAAATAGAAATCTATCTCAATATTCTTAATGGGCTGTCTACATTTGGAAATAGAGAACTTTTTATTATAGATACACAGCATGAAGGTCTGATCAATATGAATGCTTTGCCATTAGCTTTCAAATATAAAGAAAAGAACTCTGAAGCAGTGGGAAATTTCTTACTGCCATTGAATAAACCGGTATCAATTCCGGAAGAAGCGACAGGACTTGTAAAGAATATTATTGACAACATGAACATTGTCTTACAGCAATTAGTTCCAGGTCTGACAATCGGTGTGGTTGATTTAGGGCCAGCAGTTTCAAAAGAAGGAAAAATTGGTAGACTGATTCAGCTAATGTCATTGAAAAATGAAAAAGCTATTCCGTTTCAGTATGAATCTGAAGGCATTAAAAAGATTGTTTCAATTTTACAGTTACTGATCGTAGTGTATAACAATTCGTCCATTACCGTAGCAATTGATGAATTGGATTCAGGAATTTTTGAATACCTGCTGGGAGAACTTTTAAATATCATTTCCGAAAAAGGAAAAGGCCAGCTGATTTTTACATCACATAATCTCCGTCCGCTTGAGACAATTGATAAAGGTTTTATAGCCTTCACAACAACCAATCCGGATAACAGATATATCCGGATGACGAACGTAAAAGTGAATAATAATTTAAGGGATTTTTACTATCGGGACATTGTACTGGGCGAGCAGAGCGAACCAGTATATAGTCCTACTAATAATTATGAGATTGCGCTAGCGTTCAGAGAGGCGGGTGAAATTTATACAATAGTAGGAGAAAAATGAGATGATAAGGTGAATATAATACTGAGTGTGAGAAGTAGGAACCATAGATACATGTGTATCTGAATATAATAAAAATTGTAAAGTGGATTATTAATGAGAAAAGTAGATTAAGAAAAAGGTAAACTTTGAATATCAGTAATAATCAGCAATAATCGGTAACATAATTTATAAAACAACAATAGACACCAGAAATATATAATAATTGTTGTACAAAATTCACAAATATGATAGACTGATATAGTGACATAATGTCAAAGAACGTTAGAAAGGGTTCACTATGGAAAAAGAAAGATGGTTATCTATGAATGAGATTTGTGCTCACTTGGGTATAAGTAGAGATACAGCATTAAAATGGATAAATAAAAAGAATATGCCTGCTCATAAAATCGAAAAAATTTGGAGATTTAGTATTTCTGAAGTTGATGAGTGGGTCAAAAATAATGGGAAAATAGAGAATAGTCAGGAGAGTTAATTTGTTTAGAGTAAAATGGGATCCCATGAACAATGGAATATTGTTATCTGAGTATATTGAAGAGAAGGATGCTATCAATTCACCACGTCCTGTTTATGTTGACGAGTTAAAAATGCTAGGAATTGACGAACAAATTGTTCTTCCAACAGAAAATGTTCCTGTTTGCTGGGAAATAGATCACAAATATTATTATTGTGGTTCTGTGATTGCGGAAACCAGTGGCGGAAATATTTATCAAACTCCAACGGTTAAAATAATGGATGATGCGGTTGGCAAGTTTTTGATGCCAATTGATATAGAACTTTTATGGAAAAGAAATGAAAATGCATTAAGTACACTTGAAAATGAAGCGATGGATTTTATTAATGAGCAATATGAAAAGTATCAGGATAAACCAATATCAGGATATGTTGTTGCTTTTAGTGGAGGGAAAGACTCACAAGTAATATTGGATTTAGTAAGTAGAGTTATTCCACCTGAAAAATATACAGTTGTTTTTACAAATACAGGAATGGAATTGCCGTGTACAATTGATACAGTGGAAAATACAGAAAAGTATTATAAGAATATGTATCCGGAATTTAAACTTGTTCATGCAAAAAGCGATAAAGATGCTCTTGAATTATGGAAAAAATATGGACCTCCAAGTCGTTTTAGTCGATGGTGTTGTTCAGTACTCAAGACTGCTTTATTTGGTAGAAAAATGAAGGAGTTGCTGAAAACAGATAAACAGCCTAAATTGGTAGTTTTTGAAGGTGTACGAAATGACGAAAGTGCAAGAAGAAGCACATATGGAAGAGTCGGTGAGGGCGTTAAGCATGTAAATTTGATTAGTTGTCGAGCAATTCTTAAGTGGAATGTTTCAGAAATCTATTTGTATATGTACAAAAACGGTATTTCACCAAATCCAGCATACACAATGGGTCTTGAAAGAGTAGGGTGTGGAGTTTGTCCATTTGCATCTGACTGGTCTGAGTATGTCATTAGCAAAAGATATCCGGATATTGCAAATAAATATGTTACAGTTGTTGAAGATATGGCTCGAAATATTGGTATTTCTTCAAAGGCAAAGATTGACGAATATATATCATCTGGAAATTGGAAAAAAAATGCTGGTGGCAAGGGGTTGGTTCCAGATGAATCAAGAATGGATATAATTACAAAAGAACCGGTTTATGAATGTATAGTCAAAAAACCAAAGGTAGATTGGGAAAAATGGTTTTCTACACTTGGAAAATATTTTCTCGAAAAGATTGAAGCAGATTATTATAAGGGTGAACTTAATTTTAAAGGTAATGTCATAAAGTTTGATATTAAATATAGCCTTGATGGTTTCCGATTTAAAGCATTTGGGACAACCAATAATATTATTCTTATTAGCTGTTTGACGAAAGCATTCACAAAAACAGCATATTGTGAATTGTGTGGAGTTTGTGAAATTGAATGCCCTACAGGAGCACTTACTGTAAGAGATACTGTACAAATTGATAAAAACAGGTGTGTTCATTGTAATAATTGTTTTAATATAAATAATAAGGGATGTATTATCGCAACTCGAAAACTTATGTATGAAGGTGGAGGTAAAAAGATGGGTACGGCAACAAAAACATCTGGAGTTGATAGATATTCAACTTTTGGATTAAGAGCTGAATGGTTGTCATCATTTTTTGATTTATTAAATGATTGGTTTGATGGATATGAAGGATTAGGACCAAAACAAATACCGGCAATGCTTAATTGGTTACGTGAAGCAGAATTGATAGAATCAGATCAAAAAGTAGTTACTGATTTGGCTGAAATTTTGAAACCAATTTATTCAACTAACCCGTTATTAGTATGGCAGATTATTTGGATTAATTTGTCTTTTAATTCATCTATTGTAAACTGGTATGTGAATAATACAAAGAATGATTATGCATATTCAAAGGCGGAATTGGTAGAACTGCTGAAGGAAGAGTATCCTAATCTTAAGGGTGCAACATTGAAAAATCCTGTAGATGCATTAGTAAATACATTTACTAATTCTCCACTTGGAACAATTGATCCTGATGATGATAGTTTAAAAATGGGATTGCTTACAAAAAAAGGAGTTGCAGTTAAGTCAGTTCAACGATATGGAACTTCAAAAATTTCTTCGGCAGCTGTAGCGTATTTGCTTTATAAGAATGCAGAAACAAATAATATGTATGAGCTAACAGTATCTGATATCTATGAAAAAGGTTGTATGGGTGTATTCAACGTTTTTAATATGAAACAAGATGCTTTTTTGAACTCACTTCGTGGACTAACTAATATGGAAATGTTATCAGCGGATCTTTTAGGAGGTCTTGAGAATATTCATCTTGTTAGTGAGTTTGATTCTAAAGAAATATTATCAAGGGTATTAAAGAGGTTATAAAGATGAAAAACTGCATAGAATGCGGAAAGCAACTTACAAAAGATGAAATTGCGATTAATAAAAAATTGATTAGTAAAAATACTAAAGAGTTTTTGTGTTTGGATTGTTTAAGCAGATATTTAGATACAGATCGTGAAATTTTAGAGGACAAAATAGTACAGTTTAAAGAAGAGGGGTGCACACTCTTCCAGTAGTAATTGGAGGACATATGAAATATTCAGAAATTATTGATGTTGAAAGGCATTTTAAATCAGCATTTGATATTACTTCAGATACTGGTGAATCATGGAAGACTTTTATATCAAATGAAAAATTTGAGAATAATGTAAATCAGATTATTAACTGTTTTACATCGCCAGTTTTGAATAAGAGAAATTCTATTTGGATTCAGGGAACATATGGAACTGGAAAAAGCCATTCATTAGCTGTTATTAAGCATTTACTTTGTGATGAGTACTCCAGTATTGAAGATTATTTGCCAAAACTTAATAAAGTTCAGTTACGGAGCACTATTTCAAATTTTCGGCGGGAAAAGAAGGCTTTTCCTGTTGTATTGAAAGGAATTTATGCAATAACAGATGTAGCGGATTTGACTTATACAATTCAACAACAAGTATCAATTGCTCTTCAAAATGCAGGTATTGAGATTTCTACAAAAACGGATTTTGAATCTGCTATTCAAATTCTACAGAATGGGACTCTGGATTCTTTTTTTGAAGAGTTATTGAGTACCAATCATGAGTTGAATAGTTATGCTTGCAATAAATCTCAGTTGATTAGTTCTTTGGAAAGACATGAAACAAAGGTGCTTAGAATCATTGTTGATGAACTTAAAAAAACAGGGTTGGGGGGATTTAGAACTCATAATATTATTGAATGGCTCACAGAAATTAAAAAAGAATTATCTGATAGAAAAATTGCTGATTATCTTTTAATTATGTGGGATGAGTTTACTTCTCTTTTAGATATACCTGCAAGAAGAAGTATATTAAATGTTATGCAGGATATTGCGGAATTGAGTAAAACTGAAATAAAAAATGGAACTGATACAATAGGCGTTTATCTTCTTTTAGTTACACATAAGCGTTTAGAACAGACTGAAAGTTACAAAGACCTCAAAGAAGATGAACGAAATATGGCAAAGGCAAGATTTATCGAATTAGATTATGATATGCAGCCAACAACAACATACCATATTTTATCTGGCGCATTGGATCGTAAAATGCCGCAAGAATGGGAAAGACTTAGACAAAAAAACATGTTAGAAGTTCCAAGTGTAAAAAATGTTGTGGATATGGTGGTTGATGGTGATACTGTCAATGCTAGCGAAGTCAAAAATAAAATCTTGAGTTTGTATCCTTTTCACCCATATACTTCATACTTGGCGACTTTTGTTTCTCGTGTAGTTGGAGAAGCCGAAAGAAGTATTTTCGGATTTTTGAATGATGAGGAAAATGGATTTAAAAAATTTTTGAATTGTGATGTGGAAGCGGTTAAATTTTTAACATCTGATTATGTTTGGGATTTCTTTTATAAAACGTTTGAGTCAAGTTCAGCAGGTCGGTTTGATGCTATTATAAATAAATATAAGTTAGTAGTAGATAGTATTGAAGAGCGTGGAGCAGAGTTTGGGGCTGTATTAAAAACAATTCTTCTTTTAAATATTTTATATAGAGTAACGACGACTGACGCCGATGTATCTGAAAAGAATATGGTTAATCCTAGTACAAATAATTTGATTTCTGCTTTTAGTGGAGTAATGACAGAAAGTGAAGTCAGAAAGATACTTGATGAAATAGATGAGGCTCAGATTATTCACAGAAATCCAGATGGTATTTTTGAAGTGTCATCTTCTTCTCTTCCACAGAAAAAAATTTTAGAAGAAAAGAAAAAATTGTATTCTGAAAAAGAGGATGTAAGCAAGATTTTAGAAGCATATTCTATTAAAGCAGTTGGGAAACTTCGCAATACTATCAGTAGATCAATACCACGAATGGTTGATGTACAATTATTTTGGGGAGGTGACAAAGAACATTTACTGAAAGGGAGAATCTTAGGAAAGTTAAAAACACCTTGCGCAGTGAGTATTGCTCTTTTCGTTTATCGTGGAGAAACGAAAGAATTGGATAATCTTTTAGGACGAAGCGAAATGGCATTGATTAATTCAAAAGATATGTTGATAAGAATATCTAAGGAAAAGGAATTTAAAAATACGATATTTATTGCAGCAAATACGGTATTGGGAAATCGACGTTATGAAGCTTACATGGATAGTATTGCTCAGGAAGCTGTTGCAAGATCATTACAAATGGATGATGAGCGAAGAGATGGGGCTTCGAACGCAGAAAAATGGATTATCCAATGGGTTGATGAAATCATTAATTCCGGAATGGCAGATGTTGTTTTTAGAGGGGATAGTATTCATATTCCGTTTAATCAGTGCAATAAATATCTCAAAGATAACTATATTGGGACTATTTTCAGATATGGTTTGGATAATTTACCTGTACCTACAACTGCATGGTCACAGCAGATAAGCAAAAAGGCTGTAGAACTTGTTTTATATGCATTAACCAAGACTGATTTTGAAAAGGATGCAAAAGGCGCAGATGGAGCAATTAAAAGTTTATTATCTTACGAGAATGTATTGTTATTTGATGAGGCATTAAATCTTGTATGTGATGATGAAAGAATACCAGTAGTTAAAGTATGTAAAGAAGTTCAGCGAGTTATTGAGAAAAATAAAAAAGAAGCTCAAATCAATTTGGCTGATAAATTGAAGTTCTTGACTCTTCCTGAGTATGGTTATTACCAGAACCGTTTATTTATGGCAGCAGTGGCACTTGCGTTGAGACCATATGTTGATAGAATGTATACTTCTGGTAGTGGTCAGAGAATTGATAAAACGGTAATGAAGGATGTTATTGTTTCAATGTTTGTGTATTGGAATAATAATAAAAAATTCAATGATAAATTTATTGTTCGAATGAGCACAGAAGAAGAAAGAGAACTTACAGAAAAACTCAATACGGTATTTGGTATTAGTGATAAAGAAGGTTTATTGGGAACCAAATGGGCAATCAGGGAGACATTTCAAAAGAAAGGAAAGGCTCCATTATGGGCCTTGAAATATATTGATTCTCCAAGTGAAAAGTATAAAGAATTTATAGATAAATTATTTAAATTTTCCAAAAGTACTGATGAGAATATTGATCAGTCCTTTATTGAAGAATTGCTCATGGGAATAAAAACTTTTGATGTCGAATTATCTAATGTACTAGAAGGTATAAAAAGTGATGACTGCTTAGATATATTTATTCGTAACGAATTGTCTGAAATTGGAGAACCAATTGATTCCCTTCAAGAGGTTCGTGATTTCTTAGCGGGAAGAGCATCTGGGGAAATTGTTTTTTGGGAAGAAAAGGAGATTCATGAGCAGATTCTTTATTGGGCTCTTGAAAAAAAGAAAGCAATAGAAGAAACTCGTAAATATGAAGAATCACACAGATCAGAAGAAACTAATAAAGTAGAAACACAGAATACGGGTAATAATAGCGATAATTTCAAAGAGGAGGATAAAGAAAAGGAGATATTACAGCGAGTTAATGAAAAATTGACGTTAAATAGATACAATAGTGAGAAAATGTACAATATACTTGTTAATCTGTTAAAAGAACACACAGAGCTAGCAATTTTTATTGATGGAATGCTCTGATGGAGGGAAAATATGTATTTTGAAGAATTAGCTGAATCTATTAAAAAAGATTTATTACGAGACAAATCATATGATAGGTATCCAGTTAGATTTTTCGGTATGAATTTATCCAGTAACTCGGCAAATGAGTTACTGGATTTAAAAAATACTTTAAATAAGGTTAGTGAATACCCTGTAGAAATTGTTGATATACAAAAATATCTTCCACATGAAAATGGATGGATCAATGCGGATAGATTTAGAAATATTATATATGGGTTGGAAAAAGATAAAAGTTACATAGTTGTTGGATTTTCTGAATATGCTAGATTCTTGTCGAAAGAGATTTTTTTTACAATATTACTTTCCTTGCTAGAATTAGAAAATGATGGAGTGCATATGAAGAGAAGAATTTATTTTTCTTGCTTTTCATTATTTAACCAGATTAAAGGTTTTATTAAAGAAAATCATAGAAGAAAAGATGTGTACAATCCGTTGTTACTTGCTGAAGCAGATGGAGAAGAACTTCCTAGAATGTTTTTTATAGATAGTACATTAAAAAATATAGACTTTGAGAATGAGATTCAAACATCAAAAGAGTGGTTTTCTATATGGCGAAATAGCCATATGGATATTTCAAAACCTATAATTTGCACATCAAAAACTTTATTCTATTTTTATGGAGAAGCAAGCCCTGATAATGTATATAATATTAAATGTATTACATCGTATAAAGATGTGGCTGCTTCTTTATATAATATTCATGGTATTGTTGAGTATCAATCAGAGTCAGATGAATATATGATTCGATTAATAAAGCTGTTGAATAATAATAGAAAAAAATCTTTTAAAAATATTATATTAAAAGAATTAAATACTCAAGTATTGGATCAGGATAATATATATGTAATATGGAAAGATGCTGATAAATTCAAGAGATGGCTTATTCAGAATTATTTTATATTATATGGCAATAAAGATAGTTATATCTATACAGTTCTTTCTAAAGTTGAACTCCTAACAGTAGATGAATTGAAAGAAAAAATTTTTGAATATTCGGAGGCTCTTGATGATGAAAATAAAGTGTTAGAAAGAAGAAAAATTATTAACAAAATAAAGAATGTTGATGGTAACGTGGTTCTTTCTGCAAGAATAGAAGCATATTATGAAAATTTACTTCGAGAAACGATAAGAAAGCAAACGACAATATTGTTGGAGAATATAGATTTTAATCAAGACTATGATTTCTCTTCCGAACAAATTGTCAAGATATCTTCTGGTATTTGTAAATCATTAATACCGCTTGTTACAGATAGTAGTGTGTATGAAAGAAAATTATCAATTTGGCTTTATAGAGCTGGTTTCTTAAATAAGAGTCAGGTAGAAAAGATGTATCCTGCATTCTTTGATTACTTATTTGCTATAGAATCATTTGCAGTGGATGGAGATGAACAGAATAAGTTTGATGGGTATTTTTTAGAGTATAGAAAATGTAGATCTCTTAAATCGTGCGAAAAGAATTACGATGATATTATAGAATTATGGAATGCAAATGAAGAAAAATTTTATTCGTGGTATACAAGTGGAATGCTAAGATACCCGGAGAAAATTTTAAAAGACAATAATTTTCAAGGCCCTGTATATGTTATCGATGGTTTGAGCGCCGAATTTATGGGATATTTGGCAGCCATGTTAAAGAAGGCCAAAATGGATATTCAGCATATGGAATATTCAAAAGTTCATTTACCAACGATTACATCTACTGCAAAGAAATATTATAATGATTCTTATAAATGGATAACTGATTATGACCGTCGTGTTGTGCATGGAATAATTTATTATCATGTAGATAATATTGAAAGCTCGTTGACTTGTATTGAAAATATTGTAACTACAATAATAAATGAATCAGGAGAAAATGGATTTGCAATTATTGCTGATCATGGAGTAACAGCGGGTCATAAAATAAGTAAAAAAAGTAAAAAATATAATTTCGAAAATTCAGATCATGATGGCAGATGTTGTCTTTTAAATGAAGGAGAATGGGCTGATAATGAGAAGGAGTATACGGTATATACAAATCCAACAGGTGAAAATTGGATCCTATCTTTGACCAACCAATCTCTTTATAATTCTTCACAGTATGAAGTTCATGGCGGTGCTACTCCAGAAGAAGTAATAGTACCTGTAATTATTGCGAAACGATCCACTGCTTCAACAGTGAAATATAAAGTAATACCAGAAAAACTAAAAGTATCCGGACTTGATAAATTAGTTTCTGTAAAAGTTCGCCCTATACCGGAAAGTGTTCAATTAACTGCAAAAGATGGAACAAATTGTAAAATGAAATATGATGAAAACAAGAAGGAATGGGTAGCTTTTCTGAAGCGAGGCATTGCACAAAATATTGATGTGTCAGTCGGAAAGCAGAAGTTTACATTTAAAACTATTCCTTCGACAAAGATGGGAGGAAATGACGGTTTTGATGACTGAACTAGATGAAAAAATCAAAGATTTATTTCCTGAGGAATCAATCTATAAAACATCAACTCGCTATAATATGTTTGCTGGAGTGAATATTCCTTCATTTATTAAAGATTGGTTGATTAAAAGATATTCTGATGAAGAGGAAAATGTAGACAAAGAGGCATTATTTGCTTTTTTAGACAGGCATATTCCGACAAAAGATAGCGATATAAAAAGTCGTTTAATGAAAGGTGAAACTATTCAGATTTTGGCCAGAGCAGTGGTTGAGTCTGATTTGAAATCTGGAGTTTTTAAATTTGCGATACCAGATATTGGTGTTAAAAGTAATGAAGGACGTGTTAATGAATTTGTTATGAGATCTAGCGGAATTAAAGAAGGTGAAAACTGGGGAATCATAACAATGGATTATGTTCAGCCAGAGGGAAAAGAAAAAGGATATGCTGAGTTGGTAAAATTCAGACCATTCAAACCTTACTCTCCGGATTTTGAATACTATTGTGAAGCTAGAAAACAATTTAGAATTACTGAGTGGATTGATTTTATTATTAAATGTATGGAATATAACCCATATTCTACACAGTTCGAATCATATACTCAGAAACTATTATTTATCTCGAGATTGTTAGTTTTTTGTGAACCTAATTTGAATATTATTGAATTAGCACCTAAAGGAACTGGAAAATCATACATATTTAATAATTTAAGCAAATATGGATGGCAAATAAGTGGAGGCAAAATTACTCGAGCAAAGTTATTTTATGATATGGCTACAAATAAACCTGGTATTATTCCAAGTTATGAATTTGTTTCAATGGATGAGATAAAAACAATAATTTTTGAGAATAAAGAAGAATTGCAGGGAGCTTTAAAGGGATACTTAGAGAATGGTAGCTTTACTATGGGGCAAACAAAACAGACATCAACAGCAGGTTTAATTTTGCTTGGAAATATTGACTTGGATCAGAATAGACGTCCTGTCAATAAAAAATATTTTCAGGAATTACCAGATGTATTTCATGACACTGCATTGCTTGATCGATTCCATGGAATGATAGAGGGATGGTATTTACCACGTATTACAGAAGATTTAAAACTGGAAGGATATTCTTTAAATGTAGAGTATTTTTCAGAGATTTTATCAATGCAAAGAGGAATGTCTAGATATGCTTCGATTGTTACTGATATGTTGGATATTCCCAAAAATGCGGATACACGTGATACAACAGCAATTATCAGACTTGCATCAGGATATTTAAAACTTCTTTTTCCGCATGTTGAGTCGATGATGGATATCACAAAAGAGGAATTTGAAATTTATTGTTTTAAACCAGCATATGAGAAGCGGCGAATAGTACGTAATCAGCTTTCAATTATGGATATGGAATATAGCAATAAGATGCCTGATATAAAGGTGAGGGATTTTTAATGATCGATTATAAGATCGAATTAGAAGAGATGGTCTCTAAGAAAAATTTAATGAACAGTTATAAACTTTATTTTCTTAAAGCGATTCTAATTAATGTGTCTCCGATTCGAAAAACATTTACATTTAATCAGATGGCGTGCTGGATGGTTGCATATTCATTTGAGGACGTATGTCATTTACAAAAACGAATACGTCCATTAGATAAGTTGTTTGATATAGCAGTTCTTGCTATTGAGGAAGAGGACTTAATGGAGTCCTCTTCCGTTGCAAAAGTATGTATGATTTTGGAGAAAACAACAAATCCTAAAATATGTAAAGAATTACGGTCGTTGTGTAATTATGTTCCTTATCGCCTTTTAGCATATCGTTGGCAAAATGAGTTAAAGGGAAGAACTGATAAAGAAAAGAACTTATTGCTAGAGCAACTTTCTCAATCAGACGACAGGAATATGTATTCCATTTTCTCTATCTCAAAGTCTTTAAAAGAAATAGAAGTACGTGAAAAATGGATAAATTATATTATTGACAATAGAGAGTCGCTATTAATATGGATTGACCAGAAAATAAAGAATTTTGTATGGGGAGAGTAAAATGATTTATGCAGATAATGCCGCTACTACGAAGTTAGACATAGATGCTTTTGAAGCAATGAAACCATTTCTATTAGAAAATTATGGCAACGCTTCACAGCCGTATTCTTTTGGGGTTAAGGCAAAAAGAGCGATTAGTGAGGCAAGGAAAACGATTGCAGAATGTATCGGTGCAGAACCAGAAGAAATTTATTTTACATCAGGTGGAACTGAAAGTGATAATTGGGCTATAAAAGTGGGTTCAAAAGTTGCTAAAAGTGACGGGAATATTATTACATCTCAAATAGAACACCACGCGATTCTTAATGCATGCGCCACTCTTGAAAAAACAGGTATAGAAGTCAAATATCTGCCGGTAACACATGAAGCTGTTGTATTACCTGAAATTTTGGGCCAGATGATTTCGGAGAGAACATCTCTAGTGTCAGTAATGATGGCGAATAATGAAGTAGGAAGTATTCAACCAGTTAAAGAATTAGCTGATATAGCGCATAATAATGGAGCGTTATTTCATACTGATGCGGTTCAGGCGGTAGGGCATATTGAGATAGATGTTAAAGCACTTGGCGTTGATATGTTGTCTGCTTCAGCACATAAATTTAATGGGCCTAAAGGAATAGGGCTCCTTTATATAAAAAAAGGAATCAATGTGAAACCATTTATGGATGGAGGGGCTCAAGAAAGAGGTGTGCGGGCTGGTACTGAGAATGTAGCTTCTATTATTGGAATGGCAGTTGCTTTAGAAAAAAATTGTAAAAAAATTGTGCATTTCAAAAATAAAATGAACGATTTAGAAAAACTGTTGCTATTAAAACTAGATAATTTAAACGTTAAATATTTTAGAAATGGTGCCTTAAATCATATTCCTGGAAATATAAGTCTTTCTTTTGAAAATTTTGATGGAGAGGTTATGTTACATCGGTTAGATTTAACTGGGATTTGTATTTCGACAGGATCTGCATGCGATTCTGTTAATACTCGAATTTCTCATGTTATTAAGGCAATGGGACTACCAGATGAGTACGCAAAAGGGACAGTTCGCATATCTTTGGGAAGGGATAATACACAGAAAGAAGTAAGAATAATAGCTGAGACTATTACAGATGTTTTAAAAAAGCAAATAATGAGATGATACAATTAGAAATATAATAAAAATATTAGGGGTAATTATCATGAATATTAATGAATTGATAAAACAACAGAATAATCTTATTGAAGATGATATGTCTGATCAAGACGCTGGTGTAATTGAAAATGATGATAATACTGAAGAGACAGATATTTACGGACCTGTAAAATTTGATGATATTAATAGTCTTTTAGATGCAAATGTTACTTATAATACTATGGGAATTCAAATAGTGTCAATTCTTAATAATCTAGAGAATGGATATTTTGTGATACCTGGTTTTCAGAGACGTTATGTTTGGAAAAAGGAAAAAGTGGCGTATTTGGCTTTATCAATTATTAAAAATTTTCCAATTCCGCCATTATATTTGTATATTGATCCGACCTCAAAAAGAAAACAAGTTGTATTAGATGGACAACAAAGGATGATTGCTATTTTTTTATACTTTAATGAATTAACGTATGTTCGTTCGGACAATCATATAAATTTTAAAGAGGTTAGTATACTTAATCGGGAAATTCGTGAATTGGAGAATAAAAAACAAAAATTAGAATTTGAGTCTGCTATGAAAAAGGAAGTACAAGCTATTGGAAAGGAAATTAAAGAGAAATCAGCAAAGCTATTGGATACTTATGGAATGAAACGTTGTCATTATACAGTTATGACTGATCAAGATATGGGTGGTTCAAGAAATGAAATGGATATTTCGTTTTCGCTGTTTGATGATGATTCAAAGACTTTCTTATTGTCCAAAAACATGGATATTACTATTGTTGGTAGTGCAGATACGAAGCCTCAGAAAACATATGCTAATTTATTTAAATTATTAAATAGTGCGGGAAAAATACTTGGAACACAAGAAATAAGAAATGGAATTTATTGGGAATCGACCTTATATAAAGAATTATATCAGATTAATGAAAAAAATCATATTTGGAGGAAGATATATGGAAACATAAGCATATATTCAAAAGATATGGAGATACTTCTTAAGTCATTAGCACTATTTCATTATACAAAAATCAATGAAAAGGAAAAGTTGGAAGTTGACTTTAAAGGGTTTAGTTGGGCGGCTATTATGGATGAGTACTCATGTGATTTTCAAACAGGAGAAGAAGTATTTTTGATAGAACATTTCTTGAATAATATTCAAAATTATGAATCAGGAAGGAAATGTACAAAAGCAATTTTTGAAGCTATGTTTGTTGCATATAGTATTTTATGTAGAGAAATGGATTACAAAATTGACTATGAATGGCTTTGTGACCAAGCAAAAAAACTTGGAGAAATTAAATCAAGTAAAGGTAGTGTGGAAGAACGTTTGAATATTGCGTATAAGGAATTGAAGGAAAAGTTGAATGAAGGAAAAGTTTAAAGAATTAGCAGATATACTTTATTCTAGTATTATAAAGGGTATTAGATTTAAGGAGCATACAGATTTAATTATTGCAGGGTATAATACTTCTGGTAAAACTACAATTTTATATTTGGTTTTACAACGTGCTTTAAAGGAATATCCAGATGCATTTTATTATATTGATCCTAAAAATAGAACAATTGTAGATCAATTAATTAATACACAGCAGTATAATGACTATGAAGTCAAAGAAATCTTGGAAGAAAGATTAAAAAAGGGAAATTATACTAATAAGGATGTGTTTGTTCCTGCGTTTTCTGGTGGAACAGTTACTTATTCAGAATTATGTAAGAATTTTGAAGAATATCAAAAATTATTTGAGAAAATTTTGAACTTAAATTTTGAATATATTACTACCAAAAAAGAAACAAATCCTTTGCAAGTAATTGGACAATCAGTTTTTAAAATAAATGGTGAATACGATATTTTTTCTTTAGCTAATAGTGAAGCTGCAAAAGCACGAATAATTATGGAAGTAAATTTTGCATGCAAAAAAGGATGTAAGGTTGTTATTATTGATGAATTTGATGATCATCTTGACAATGATAATATGATTAAATTTTTTGAGCTTTTGAGAGAGAATTTTTCAGAAATACGGTTTGTCATAGCTATTCATAATTATGAACCTTTGGTTAATATGAATAATGCAGATGCACTTGTATTTGATGGACAAGGAGATCCTAGATTTGTCAATTGTGATGATATAACACAATTAGGTGAAGTGGATAGATTACGTTCAAAATTTATGGGAAAGGAAAGAAAAGAGGAAAAAAAATTGGCCGATTGTTTGTCATTTTTGATAAAAAATAGTGTTTTAAGTAGAGAACAGGAAGATTATATTAATTCGTTGGATAGAAACAAATTGTTGAATAGAGAAAGAATTATATATGATTATATAATAGAAAAACGAGAAAAAAATGAAGATTGAATTACCGACAAAATTTATTATTGACTATTCAAAGTTTCCAAATAGAAAATATAATAATTGGAATAATAAACCATTGTTATGTAATGAGCTACTTTCCTCATCTCATTCATATTGTATGTATTGTGGTAAAAGTTTACTAAATGAAAATGATTTTTTATATCATATGGAACATTCTATCGATAAAGCAGGAAACGATAATCAAAAAGAAGAAAAAACCTTTTTGACACATTGTAAATTTAATTTTTCAGTATCATGTCCATATTGTAATATGGTATGTAAAAAGATAATTGAAAAAATTGATTTGGGTAAGTTGGAAGATTTAGTAAATTGTGACGAAAAGAAATGCGATAATATGTGTGAGGAATATAAAGAACTACGTGAACAATATGCAAAGAAAAATGCAATTATTATTCAGCCACAAGGTATTTTGGGAAAGAAACGGAGATTGAAAATATATTATGATTTGATTCAAAATATATATAAACCAGATAATTCAATTGAGGATAATGAGGATTTGTTTTTTATTCATAATCATATTAGGCGTTTTCAATTGAATGGTTTAAGATTTTCCGAAAGTATAATTGATTTATGTGCAGAAATTGTAGTTTTAAACGAGGATGGAATTAGGTCTAGAGATGAAATGTTTAGGTTTTTAAAATCAAGACGATATCCTAATATTATTGCACAAAAATTTATAGATTATTGCGAAACAGAATTAAAGGATAGTTCGTTAAATAATATAGTTGATTTTTGTAAATTAGTGGTTTTATTAAATGCAGCAGATTAAATGTGATATTTGTTAGTAGAATACTAGAATTTATTCATTAAAAATAATTATGGAGTTATACATAAGGAACTTACAAGGTAAACGGTAGAACCTGAGTACCTTTTTATTCACTTCAAGTTATGCCATAATCATACTCAACAAAATAACA